>Ga0056128_1000770_pt1 | contig 31778 bp, 28 predicted proteins | sample WorMetLIZISLAND2_FD_71113 | JGI IMG/M metagenome (GOLD analysis project Ga0056128, IMG submission 71113) | Marine gutless worms symbiont microbial communities from Max Planck institute for Marine Microbiology, Germany - Olavius geniculatus... ...
TCAGACTGTGCCGGTTTAGATAATTTTTCAAAGAACTGGCGATCAAATCGACTCATTTGGATCGTAAATCTAAAATATAAAACCCTGGTGGCTGCGGGACAAACTGTTTATCCCCGCCCGCAAATACCTGAATTTACTGCTAAGGGCGGGGATAAACCCCGCCCCTACTGCGTGCTGGTGGGATCGCGTATCGCAATAAATTAGCACAGTTTTATTAACAGGTATTTCTGGGACGCAACACTAGGTGCCAGTAACCAGCGACCAGTGACCAGCAACTGGCGACCAGCGTGCTACTCCCATCCATGGCCGTGCCATTTCTGAAAATTTTCCAGTTTGGCAACCAGCTTCTCCCGCTGTTCGGGAGTGAGTGTTTGATGAAACTCCGCCAGTTTTTCGATGGCAATGTCGATCAGTGCTTCCATTTTAACCCGGTGCTCGGTGACCATCGTTTTTAAACGGCCCTGGTCGATTTGTTCAGCGCCCAGCTGGGCGATGAGTTCGGCGTGCATGGCGCCTTTGTCGGCGCGCATCTGCACGACTTTATCCAGCATTTCATCTTTGATCTGATCAAGATGCACCCGCTGGTTTGCGTTCAAATCCAGGGTCTCGGCAACATAATCCACCATGAATTCCGCTTTTTGATCGGGTGAATGACGCCGGCACCCAGCGAGCCCGACGACACCTGCCAGCAAAAACATGATCAGGGAAACATACAGTCCTTTTTTTAACATGATTCCTCCTTTGTTGTAAAACAACCTTGTTTCAGTGGTAAAGTATATTAGCCTTGTCCTGATTTAGATATTAGCCACTTTGGCGCCCGAATGCTTTTCAGCGCTGTAACAGTTTGTAACAACTTGTAACGGAATCATACTTGACACAATTGGTAGATTTACCTATACTCCTCGGCAGCAACAGCGCTAAAATCTCATCACAACTCGGTAAAAAGGGATCAAGAAAAGGAGGCACAGATGACAAAAGCATTGAAATGGTTATGTGTAGCGGCAATGATTTTTGCTCTGGCAGTACCCGGAGCAGCCTTGGCAAAAACCTTTAAAATCGGTGTCTCGGTCATAGTCGCCCACCCGGCCCTGGATGCCGATCAGAAGGGTTTTGAACAGGCCCTCAAAGATGCCGGCGTCGCTGCTGAATATGATTACCAGAATGCCCAGGGGGATATGTCCAACGCCCAGGCCATCGCCAGGAAATTCAAGGGCGACAATCTCGACCTGGTCCACTGCATCGCCACACCCACCTCCCAGGCCATCGTCAAGGTGATAACCAAAACCCCGGTGGTATATTCCTCGGTCACCGACCCGGTCGATGCGGGTCTCGTCAAGACCATGGGGCCTGCCGGCGGCAATGTGACCGGCGTATCCGATGCATGGCCCTATGACCGGCAGGTCAAACTCCACAGCGAGATGGTCCCGTCGGCCAAAAAATGGGGCACCATCTACAATGCCGGCGATGCCAATTCGGTTAAAAGCATGACCTGGGCCCGGGCGGCCATGAAAAAATACGGCCTTGAATTAGTCGAGGTCACCGTCTCGACCTCGGCCGAGGTTCACATGGCGGCCCAGTCTCTGGCCGACCGGGTGGACGCCGTCTTTATCGTCTCCGACAATACCGTGGTGTCGGCCTTCGAATCTCTGGTAAAGGTTTGCAATGACAAGGACAAACCCCTTTTCGGCGGCGGCACCGAATCTGTGCCGCGGGGTGCGATTGCGGCCTTGGGCTTCGACTATTTCCAGGTGGGCTACACGGCCGGTCTAAAAGCGGTTGAAATTCTTAAAAACGGCAAAAAGCCCGGTGATGTACCGTCCAGCCTGACGAAAAAACTGCAGCTGGTCGTAAATCCCCAAGCAGCCGCGGCGCAGGGATTGAGTCTTGATCCCAAATTCATAAAAATGGCCGAGAAAATCGTAGAATAGCGCTCGTCAACCTCAAAGCCGCGCCCTGTTTGACATCTCTGCATTCAAAGTGGGGCGCGGCTTTGATAGTTTTCAGCCTGACAGGTCGCTCAAGCTTTCTTTAAAAATAGACAGAATGCATTATTCGATGTTCGATGTTGGACGTTCGATGTTCGACGTTCATTGGTTTCTTTTCCGATCAAACCGACTGTCCTTTGGCCGGAGGCCGCGCTAATAACTAATAACGCATAACCCCCAGGATCTCCATGCTTCATATCATCCCCATCTCCCTGGAACAGGGTCTGGCCTATGCCCTCGTAGCCCTTGGAATCGCCTTGACCTTTCGCGTCTTATCCTTCCCGGACCTGACCGTCGACGGCAGTTTCCCGCTGGGTGGTGCGGTGGCAGCCCGCTTGATTTTCGACGGGCTCGATCCGGTGACGTCGACTTTGATCGCCATGGCGGCCGGTTTTATTGCCGGGTGCCTGACAGGGATATTCGCTACCAAATTCAAGATCAATTCGCTGCTGGCCGGCATCTTGATGATGACCATTCTTTATTCGGTCAATCTCAGAATAATGGGACGCGCCAATATTCCACTGCTGAGCAGATCGACGCTGTTCACTCCGATGGAAAACCTGGACATCTCCCGTGACCTTCCGGTGATCATCTTCTTTTTCGTCGTCGCCGTGGTGTGCAAGCTGGCCATCGATGTATTTTTGCACACCGAGTACGGCCTGGGGCTTAGGGCCACGGGAGACAACGAGCAGATGATCCGCGCCCTGGGCGTCAACACCGATAAAGCCACTATCTTCGGGTTGGGGCTGTCCAACACCATGGTCGCCCTGGCCGGCGCCCTTATCGCCCAGGACCAGGGTTTTTCCGACGTCGGCATGGGCATCGGTATGATCGTTGCGGGCCTGGCCTCCATCATCATCGGCGAGGCCCTGATCAAGCCCACGACTGTTGTCAGGCTGACCATGGCGGCGGTGGTCGGTTCGGTGGTCTATCGTTTCATCATTGCCCTGGGCATGCGGCTAGGCCTGGCCCCGACGGATCTTAAGATGGCTACCGGCTTGATGGTGGTGATTGCCCTGGCAGTGCCGGCCATGCGCGGGAAAAGGGAAAAGAAGTTGAAGCTCAGAGGAGTCTGAATCTTGTCCGATCAGATGCTGACGCTGAAAAATATCACCAAGGTGTTCAACCCGGGCACCCAGGACGAAAAACGTGCCCTGGACGACTTCAGTCTCGAGGTCGCCGACGGCGATTTCATCACCATTATCGGCTCCAACGGTGCCGGCAAGACCACCTTGCTCAACGTTATCGCCGGAACCGAGGCGCCCGACGAAGGCCAATTGATGGTTGACGGTCGAGACGTCACCACATGGCCGGATTTTCAAATGGCCCAATATGTATCCCGGGTATTCCAGAGCCCCACCATGGGCACGGCCGGGGACATGACCATCGAAGAAAACCTCTGCATGGCGGAGCTGCGGGGTAAAAAGCGCGGCCTGAAGTGGGGGGTTACGAAAAAAAGGCGCAGTGACTACCGGAAGATCCTCAAAGTCCTGGACCTCGGCCTGGAGGACCGGCTGAAACAATCGGTGGGCCTGCTGTCGGGCGGGCAGCGCCAGTCGCTCACACTGCTGATGACCACCCTGACCCTGCCGAAAGTTCTCCTGCTCGATGAGCACACCGCCGCCTTGGATCCGCGCACCGCCACCAAGGTGATGGGCTTGACCGACACCATGGTAAGGGAAAACCGGCTGACCACCCTGATGGTAACCCACAACATGAATCAGGCCCTAAAATACGGCAACCGTATGGTCATGCTCCATCAGGGCAGGATCCAGCTCGACATCCAGGGTGAAGAAAAGCAAAACCTGACCACCACCCAAATCGTGGCCCAGTTCGGCCAGACCCTCAAAGACGAAACCCTGCTGTCGGGTTAGCACCACCGCGCTTCCGAGGGCGCGGCACCTCAACAAGACCACCATCATCCTGCTAGTTGGATGAGTCAGATCTGTACTTTGATCACAGTTTGGATATTCTCGATTATCACCGGTACTGTGATTCAAGATTCAAATACCATGTATGGCTTTTCCACTTCACCAGAATCTCTTCCTTAACTTATGCATACCTCCCCATCTTTTGGAGAATCAGCTTTTTTAAAGAGGCCGTCTTTACAGCACCACAATGTGGTATTAAGTTGAGAGTCGGTTGATCCTAACCACAACAGCAAACGGTCTTTTGTTAAAAGAAAAGCTCAACTTCGAAGGAGTTTATATATATGGAAAATATTGAATCGCGACGTATCAAGCTGATAATTTTCACTCCCTTGCGTTCGTTGCTTATCACAGCCCTTTTATTGTCAATGCTTGCGAGCTGTGCCAGTGACGGCTCCTCCCGGGTCGGCAGGACAGCAGCCGGCGGTGCCGCCATCGGCGCGGGTGTCGGGTTGCTGGTGGGTATGCTTTCGGGCGATGCCGATGTTGCCGCCAGAGCAACACTGGTCGGCGCGGGCGTTGGAGCTGCCCAGGGGGCTTATGAAGGTTGGAAACAGGACCAGGACGATCAACGCACGCGGCAAATCACCGAAGCGATACGAGAGTCAAAACGGGCGGACGCGGGGCAGTCAAGTGGAAGTGCCGAGATTCGGGCCCGGGAAGAGCTTACCCGCTTCCTCGGGGTCTGGGCGATGGAGGGCTGGGTCGAGGTGCCTGGTGAAGAGCGGCACAATGTGCAAGCCCGGGTCAACGGCGACATCGAGATGAACTACTTTGTCGAGCTCGCCTACATCGATCTGAAAGTGACCGGCGTGGACGGCCAGATATGGGGGGCGTCAACGCTCGGTTATGACAAAGATGATGGGTATAGTATCAGCACCCGCTTCAACACGCTGCCGGAACCATTGCGGTCCACCGGCGGCGTCTTCGACCAAGCCGGCCGCACCTTCACGTTCAAGGGCCCGGATTACAGGTTAAACATACGCTTTAATACCCCTGACCGCTTCACGGTCGAGACGTTCGTTCCCTCCGGTGGAGGAGAGCGGCAGGTCGAGTCTTATACATTCACGCGGACTTAACTTCAGGTGGTGCAAGCCATATATCAGATATTCATGCCATCGTGCGAATTTAGCACCTTAAACGGAGAGGCGAGAAATGAAAATCAAACCCGTGATGACGGTATTATCCGGTGTGTTGTGGATCATATCAGCGGCATCTGCGGTGTATGCTGCGAAGGCTGATATGGTTGCGGTCAACGGCAAAATTTATACCGTGAACGCCGCTCAACCGTGGGCCGAGGCGGTTGCGGTGAGTGGCGACAAGATTGTCTATGTCGGGAATGATGCCGGCGCTGCTGCTTTTGTCGGCGACGATACCGATAAAATTGACCTGAAGGGTCGCATGGTCCTGCCCGGCTTCGTGGAGAGCCACATCCACATCGCCATGGGCGGCGCTACAACCTCCGGGGTGATTCTCGAAATGAGCGATTCCCTGCAAGATGTCCTCAAAAAGGTTAAGGACTACGCCCAGGCCCATCCGGAAAAGAAAACCATCTTCGGCGCGTCCTACAGCGCCTTCCTTTTTGACGAGAAAGGACCGAACAAGAAGCTTTTAGACGGGATCGTCCCGGACCGGCCCGTCTATCTGATGGACCACACCCTCCATTCGGTCTGGGTAAACTCCAAGGCGTTGGAAATGGCCGCTATCACGAAGGAGACCAAAGATCCCAATGGCGGCCAGTACATTCGCGATGCAAACGGCGAGGCGACCGGTTCGGTCAAGGGGGGGCCCGCACACATGCCCATTCTTGTGGCCACCGAGGCCATCAGCGCCGAATCCATGCGCAGTTCGATCCCCGATGTGCTCGAAGGGCTGTCCGAGTTCGGATTCACCAGCGCCATGGATCTCGGATCCCCTATCGCTACCGAGGCGGGTCTGCAGGCTTTGGTCGATATTGACAAGGACGGCAAACTTCCCGTTCGCATCAGCCTGACCCATTACATCAACACCCCGGCACTGGCCGAAACGGCTATCGAAACCCTGGCCGACTATGCTGGTCGGTTCAAATCAGACCATGTCTGGATGGACACACTGAAGATCACTTCGGACAGCGTGCTGGAAAATCAGAAGGCCGCCATGTTGAAGCCCTACCTCACCACGAAGGATCGCGGGGCTTTGATGTTCAACCGGCAGGCCCTTGAGAAAATGATCCTCGGTGCGGCCCGGCAAGATTACAACGTCATTTCGCACGCCATCGGCGACTGGGCCGTGCGGGAAAACCTGGATGCCTTCGAAACGGCCCGCAAAGACGGACACAGGCAACGGATATTCACCGTCACCCACACCCAGATGGTGGACCCGGCGGATCGGCCCCGCTTCGCCAAGCTCGGCGTTATCGTGCAAACCACCGGCAACTGGGCGATTCCCAACCCGACATATGTCGAGCACATCGGCGAGGAGCGCTACGACACCCTGCAGTTCCCGTTTCGGGACTGGCTCGATAGCGGCGCAGTTGTCTCTTTGGGCTCCGATTAGCCCGCAACTCCCGGCGGCTTCGAAGTCGGAGTGAACCCCTTTATCAACATGCAGTCGGCAATGAACCGCATCGCCCCGGCCGCCCACATCGAGGACTTGGGTTCAACCAACGAAAAACTTTCGCCGCCGGAACAGGTCCTGACCCTTGAGCAAGCAATCAGAGCCTATACCATCAATGGCGCCAAGCAGCTGGGAATCGATGACCGGGTCGGATCTATCGAAGTCGGCAAACTGGCTGACATGATCTTGCTCGATCGGAACCTGTTTGAGGTCCCGAAAGATGAGATCTATAAAACCAAGGTGCTGGTGACCATGATGGCCGGCAAGATCTGGCATGACGTGGTCTACCAACTCGGCGACAGCAACCCTGCCGACATTGATGGTCTTGATGTTGAAGTACCCGGAATCTGCGGCGATACAGTACACGCAGCACACGGGCAGACAGCAGATTAGGATGCCACTAGAGCGACGATGTCGTGGACTGGATTCTAACTGCTCATCCTGACAGTGTCCGATTTTTTCCCAATTCGGGGGGGGGGTAATCAGCCTTATTTTGGCTTCTAGTGTCCTGTCCTATAGATGAATTATAAAATGAGGGTCACTCCCGCGCAGGCGGGAGACCAGCTCAAAGGCGCCTGGATCCACGCCCCTGTACGCTGGGGCAGGCTCTGCGCGGGGATGACGATCGGATATCATCCTGAATTCGTCAGAATATTTTTTTATGGTATTTCTGGGACACAATACTAGCGGTTGCCAAAAAAATATTCCGTTACCCTATCGTGTACCAACGTATGGGAACATTTTTTCTACAGCCGCGTATACCACCCTTTAGGTATTTGAGAACATTTTTTTGACAAATGGTATTGAAGCAGTAAAGGGATGAACGAACACTGGAACGGGGCTAATGATTGGACATCGTCCCTGGGCCTTCTAGTGCCCCTTTAAGGCCTCGGCGACCGCTTCGATAAATTCAGGTGTCGTACCGCAGCAACCGCCGATCATATCAGCGCCGGCCGCGCGTATCCTGGAGGCGTCGGCGGCAAACTCTGCCGGAGTCTGCTCGTAAAACGTCACCCCTTTGCGGGTTACGGGCTTGCCGGCATTGGGCTGGATCAAAAGGGGTTTGTCGGTTGCGGCCCTGAGTTCTGCGGTCAGTTCGATGGTATCGGTGCTGTTGAGGGTGCAGTTGGCGCCCATCATATCCGCGTCGGCCTCCTCCAGTGCGGTGACGCACTGCGAAATCGTTTCTCCCATCACCGTAAAAAAACCGTTCTTGGTTTTCGAGTAGGTCATCGAGGCCAGCAGCAAGATATCGCCGGCCTGCCGGACGCCCTTCACGGCGGCAAGGGCTTCCTCCAGCGAATACATGGTTTCGATGGTAATCAAATCAATCCCGGAGGCCATCAACAGCTTAGCCTGGGCAAAGAAGTTTTCCTGCATTGCTTCCGGCGCTACGTCTCCCAGGGGCTGGATCATCTTTCCGCTGGGTCCGATATCGCCGGCAACATATTTTCCCGGCGGACAGGCCCGGCGGGTCAGCGCCACGGCCTCGCGGTTCAGTTCCTCCAGATGCGCTTCGAGCCCGTCGGCAGCCAGCTTCAGAGGACTTCCGCCAAAGGTGTTGGTGATAACCACATCCGCGCCGGCGACATAATATTGATGGTGAATATCGGCCACGAGGTCCGGTTCATCCCGGTTGAGCAGAATCGGTGTTTTGAGCGAGCCCCGGCCGGCTTTCATCAGCATGGTTCCCATGGCACCATCGAACAATATAGGTTTTTCTTTTAATTTTTCTAAAAAGGAATCTGCCATGGCTCGAATCTCCTGCTGCGGCATACTAAAAAATATTAATCACGAAAGCGCGAAAAATGGAAAACACGAAAAACCACTCTAGCTTGTTTTAATTTCGTGCTTTTGTTTTTTCGTGTTTTCGTGATTCGTTTCTGCCTTGTTTAAAGTCCCATCAATTCCTTGACTTTGGTGACGGCGTCCATGGCATCCACCCCATAGCCATCGGCGCCGATTTCGTTGCAAAACTCCTGCGACAAAGGCGCCCCGCCGATGATTACCTTGAGAGAAGACAATCCTTTTTCATTTTTTAAATCAACCACCTCGCCCATGCTCACCATGGTGGTGGTCAGCAAGGCGGAGACGGCAACGATATCGGCTTCTTCCTCGACGGCCTTGTCAATAAACTGCTGCGGTGAGATATCCACTCCCAGATTCACAACTTCAAAGCCGGCTCCCTCCAGCATCATGGCGACCAGGTTTTTGCCGATGTCATGGATGTCGCCCTGGGCCGTTCCTATAATGATTCTGGCGCTTTTTTCGAGCTGCCCCTCTACAAAGTGAGGTCTGAGGAGATCCATTCCCGCCTGCATGGCCTTGGCCGACCATATCACCTGGGGGATGAAAATATCGCCCTCGCCAAATCGCTCGCCGACCAGGTCCATCGCCGACAACAACCCTTTTTTCAATAGTTCATCGACAGCAATTCCCGAATTTAATCCCTGTTCGACACCGGCTGCCGCGTCGTCCACCTTTCCATTTATGACCGCATTGTAAACATCTTCTAATATCCCCACGGTATTCCTCTCCTTTGCCTGATTAATAAGCTATGAATTTAAAATAACAGAACTAAGACAAAAAAAGGTATGCTAAGGGTTACCTAAAGCACCATTATCTATAAATTTTGGAGTACTGGAGTGATGGAGTATTGGAATTTTGGAGTTTTGCAATCATGGTGCCGACTTTTCAGCCATTACTCCAGCAATCCAATACTCCAACGCGCCGAAAATAATTCAAAAACATAATTAAGTGGAGCATTCACCTTCTTTATATTTACAAGACCGTAAAATAATGGAATTCAACCTATCCTGTTTATCGGGGAGATAAAGCCCTCGCACTGTTCCAGATTTTATCCAGTTCGTTCTTAATCTCCGCTGCCAGGGGCTCCGGTTTATGGGCGTCCAAAATTTCCCGGGTCTTTTGCAGCAATTTATCCTCGGCTTTCTTTCGGCCGTCTTTAATCCAGTTCGGAAGATTTTTGCGATTGAAAATACCAGGCTGCCAGTGCTCTTTCAAGAAAAAATCAAGGGTGTGTTTTTCCTGCAAAAAATTTCCTCCCGGACCGACCTGTCGGATAACCTCCAGCGCCAGATGCTCGCGGTCGATTTCAAACCCGCGCATATAGCGCTTGACCATGCCGATGGTTTCATCGGCAAACACGATCAACTCGGGGGAAGCAACAAAGCCCTGGCCGAGATAACCGCAATCGTGAATGAGGTTGGCGCCGTCAAGGGCGGCGTTCAACAGGGTGAATCCATATTCCGCACCGGTCTGCAAATCCGGAAACTGGGCATCGCTGCAACCGGCCGTGCCCCACACGGGCAAGCCGTAGTGATGAAAGAGATCGGCACAGGCGCTGTGGGTCAAGCGGAATTCCGGCGAGGTGTAGGAGACGGTCGCCTCGAGCATGTCCATGGTGGTGGCGGCCACTCCGGAGCTGATCGGGGCCCCTTTGGCCGTCAGCTGATGAATCACCAAACCGCTCAGGGCTTCGGCGACAGCCACAACCAAAGCGCCGGCCATGGTGACCGGTCCGCTGGAGCCCGCCAGGAGCGCCGGAGCGTAGTTCAGGGGTATCCCGTGTTTGGCGCAAAACATCAACTTTGCCAAAGCCTCTTTGGAATGGGTCAAAGGTGAAGTCGGCTCGTTGTAGCTGATCAAAAACGGGTGGTCGGCCAGGGCCGTCGAGCCGCCGGCGATGACGCAGGCCATCTCCCAGATGACGGCCAAATCCCTTTCGGATTCGGCCGTAAAAAAAATCGGCTTGATGCTGTTTTCGGCCTCGATCTGGAAGCAGCGCATGTAATGCAGTCCGGCCGGAACATCCATGGGCAGCCCGTAGGATCCGATGAAATCGATATTGGGCAGAGCGTCACTGAGGACGGCGCTGATCCGGATATCATCGGCCCGGGTGTCTCTGATTTCCCGGGTTTCAAAATCGACGGTTTTGGGCAAATCCGTCCCGGTGCCGAAATAGCTCCTGCGCCCCCCGAGCTCCATGACCGGGATTTTATTGCGGTTGAACAGGGTTAGATTGGAAGGGGCCGAGGCTATTGCCTCGTCAACCAGATCGGATGGTATCCGGACCAGATTTTCTTCCAGAATCCGGGCGCCGTGGCCGGCCAACAGATCGAGGGCCTCCGGATGATTGACCCGCACGCCGACCTCGTCCAGAACCGTCAAGACCGCATCATGAATGCGCCCGATCTGGTCGTCATCCAGGATCCTGAACTTGGGTCTGCATTGATAAGAGTTGTCTTTTGTCATAATAGTCCCGGCGGCCGTTGGCCGTTATTTGTTATTCGTTATTTGTTAATGGGGGAAACACCAAGTGGCAACCATATCCGAATCAAAAATCGAGGTCAAGAATCGATGTGATGGCCCCGGCCTATACGCCTGCTACCGGCACACCGGAGCCCAACGGGCTCACGCCGCGGGAAACCTTCCCCCTCATTCGCCGGCTTTGTGCAGAGAGCAACGTGGTCGGCTTCGAATTGGTGGAGCTGCTGCCCTACCGCGTATCGGGTTATGAAACCGTCCTAAATTCTGAGCGAATCGTCAGGGAATGCCTGGTGGGGATAACGCTGCGTAAAAAGGGCGTTGCCGACAAAGCGTATTTAGCACCGCTTGCCGTCGACGATGCCCGCAAGTATGAGACCGTGGATGACCGGGCAAACAAAAACGCCCCGATAATCCCTGTTGGGATCGGCTCGGGGCGTTACAGAGACAAACAGGGTTTGGAATAGCAGATGGCGCCGAGGTTCAGGGTTTATCCCAATACAACCCTGAACCCCTGACCTGCGAACCCTGAACGGCTAATAAACCATATCCTCCTTGGTAACCTTACCCTTGAAAAAATGATAGGTCCAGATTTGATAAGCCAGCACGATGGGAACGAACAGAATCACCACCACCAGCATGATCTTTAGTGTCATCGGGCTGGAGGAGGCGTTGTGGGCGGTCAGGCTGTAGGCCGCATCGATATTTGAAGGAAACAGGTTGGGAAACAGACCGATGACCCCGTAAAATGTACAGGCCACAATCGTCCCGGCCGAGGCGAACCAGGCTTTGAAAAAGGCCTTTTGGGCCAGAAAAACCCGGATGCCGAACAGGGCCGCCACCGCCAGCAGGATCACGGCGAACAAGATCGGATAGGCTAAAAAGTTATCGTACAGCCGGGTTGAAAAAGCGCTTGCAACCAGAAAGACCACCGCCAGCACCACCAGCACCGGCCAGAGTTTAGTGGCCGTCGACAGCGCCCTGTCCTGCAAATCGCCTTCGGATTTAACGGTCAGCCAGATCGCGCCGTGAACCAGAAACAAGGCCAGGAAAAGAAGGCCGCCCAGAAGCCCGTAGATATTCAAAAGCGTAAACAGGTTGCCCTGGTAGATTCCATTCTGGTCGAAGGGGATTCCCTGGAAAATATTGGCAAAGGCAACGCCGAACAAAACCGCCGGAGCTGCGCTGCCGACAAACAGGCAGGCGTCCCAGACCTGGCGCCACGCATCCGAATCGACCTGGCCGCGAAATTCAAAGGCCACCCCCCGCAGGATCAGGGCAAAGAGAATCAGCATCAGGGCCGTATACAATGACGAGAACATCACCGCATACACCAGCGGAAAGGCGGCAAAGGTCACGCCTCCGGCAGTCAGCAGCCAGACCTCATTGCCGTCCCAAAGGGGCCCCATTGAATTGACGATCACCCTTCGGTCGTGCTCGCTTTTGGCCAGAAACGGCATCAGGGTTCCGAGGCCCAGATCAAAACCATCGGTCATAAAATAGATCGCCCACAACAAACCCCAAAGAAAAAACCAAACAGATTCTAGAATCATTTTATCCTCCTAAATCAGACTCCTAAATGTAAGCTTAAAGTAACAATAAAAATATTTTTAAGATAAACCGGTTTAGAAATTCAGAAATTTAAACCGGTTCCGGGCCTTTCACGGCTTTTTTGATGATCAAGTAGTACCCCACAGCTCCCAGCAGGGCGTACACGAGCACAAAGGCCACCAGCGATGTTGCAACCTGGATGAAATCGATAGGTGAAACACCGGCCGATGTCTTCATGATACCGTAGACGATCCAGGGCTGACGCCCGACTTCCGCCAGCAGCCATCCGAATTCGATGGCAAGGTACGGTAAGGGCACCGAAAACAGCATGAGTTTTAGATACAAGGGATACTCCAGGAGTTTGTTGCGCAGGACAAATCCGACAATTGTCACCAGGATAAAATAGGATCCCAGCGCCACCATCAAACGAAAGGATAGAAAGGTAAGCAGAACCGGTGGCCGTTCGTCTTTGGGAAAATCCTTGAGACCTTTGATCTCGGCATTGAAATCGTGGTGTCCGAGAAAACTGAGAAGACCCGGGATTGAACCGATTTGAACAATGTTTCTTTCCTCTGCTTCGCTGGGCAGGGCAATCAGATGCATCGGCGCCTGGGTGGTTGTTTCCCACAGGGCTTCCATGGCCGCCAGCTTGGCAGGCTGAACCGCGGTCACATTGCGGGCATGGAAATCACCTTGTACGGCAATGAAAATTGAAAAAATCAGGCCGAAGGTAAGTCCTATTTTAAAGGACCTGGTAAAAAAATCGATATGCTGTTTTTTGAGCAGATGATAGGCGCTGATTCCCATAACAAAAAAGGCCGATAGGACCAGGGCTGCAGGAAGGACATGCAGTATCTGCAGAAGGCTGAATTTGTTGAACACGACTGCGCCGAAATCCTGCAATTCGGCTCTGCCGTTGCGGATGGCAAAACCCACGGGATTTTGCATCCAGCCGTTGGCGGTCAGAATCCAGATGGCCGACAGGTTGCTGGCGCCGGCAACCAGCCACATCACAGTGGCGTGGGCTTTGGCGGACAATCGCTTCCAGCCGAACACCCAGACTCCGATGAGGGTGGACTCCAGGAAAAAAGCGGCGGTCGCCTCGATTGCCAGCAGGGAGCCGAAAATGTCGCCGACATAGGCCGAATACCGCGACCAGTTGGTTCCAAACTGAAATTCGAGGGTGATGCCGGTGACCACTCCAACGGCAAAATTAATGAGAAAGAGTTTGCCCCAAAATTTTGTCATTCTCAGATAGGTCTCATCCCCGGTGCGGACATACCGGGTTTCCATAACAGCCACAATTATCGAGAGCCCCAGCGTCAAAGGGACAAACAGAAAATGAAACAGGGTGGTGGCGGTAAACTGCAGCCGTGACAAAAATAATGCATCCATAAATTTCACTCCTTCCTTGGTTCGGATAATAATTAGATTGCGGTCCTATGAGTAAAAATAAGGCTAATTTTCCATATGGTGTGATTTTGTAATAATTACAAAGCATTGGAGTGCTGCAGCAATGGAATGGGAACCGCCGCGCCGGCCACCTGATTGCAACACTCCAACTTGTCGCGTCGAAGCGTAGCGAAGACGGATACTCCACCACTCCCGCACTCCACAATTGATAAATTCTCGAACTGCAGGCAATCCTCGGTATTCCTTAATAATGTTTCTAGGTGCGTTAATTTATTCACTATATCAACTGGTCGATCGGTTAAGCCCGGTGTGCCCAAACGGGTTGGCGCAGCCCTGTTCATCCAACAGGTTCGCAAACGTGGCTTCTCGAAGTGTTTCCCTGAGCTGATTTCTGGCCTTGTACCATACCCGATGGGCGGCACAGGAATTGCTCCTGCTGCACGCCTCCGGCCTCAACAGGCAATCATTAAGGAATATCTCGCCGATCACGGTTTCAACAACGTCTAAAAGGGTCAGCTTCTCGGGGGCAACGGCCAGTTTCAGACCGCCTTTGGCGCCCTGCACAATTTCGATATAACCCGCCCGGGCCAGCTGCTGGGCGATTTTACCCAGAAACTGGCCCGGAATGTCCATGGCCGCAGCAACCTGCCGCCGGGTGCAGAGCACGCCGACGCCTTTGGATGAAAGAAACAAAATACAGCGTACGCCGTATTTCCCTGCCCGGGTAAGTCGCATAAGGAACCCCCAATAAATAGGATAAATAGAATCTTTTTTGTCCTATATATAAAGTCCCGACATCTGTCAAGTGGAAATATTTGCTAAACTTTTACCGAAAAATTGCCGATAACAACTCGAGACCTTCCGGTCGACAGCCTGACCTTGTCGGTTGCCACGGAGCATAAAAAGGAGGGGGACGTCATCAGGGATCATAACCCGGCCGGTTCTAACAATGACGGTTTGATCCAGATGCCATGAAACCGGATTGTTTGACCGGATCGAAAACGACCGGGAGGTTCCGGAGGAAACTTTTACCGCTTTTCAGAAAATCTTCAGAAATACGGAAGGGTGGTATCAGGAGTGGTAAGAAAAACGTCTGGATGCATTTGGATTCATTCGCACAACGTAACGTTTTTTTGACAACCGCTATATAGAAAGGTGGCGGCGCCGGCACCGGCGCTGCGCGACACTCGTCAGCTTGATCTAAAGGGGGTTTAGATGAAAGCCATCGCTACCAGAGTTGCGTTTGCTCTCGGGTCTTTCGTACTCGTCTTCGGATTAATTGCCTGCAGCCCAAAAAACGTGGTTCGCGGCCGGGTAGTGGACGCTGAGACCCGGCGGCCGATTCAAGGGGCTGCCATCGCAATCAAATGGTATGCCGGACCGTCCGCAGAACGATCCGACCAAATTGAGACCATCGATGCCGCGCAGGCGCTTTCAGATGAAAAGGGCCTATTTCGCATTCCGGAATACCCCAGCAAGCAATATAACCTGGGAGTCTACAAAACCGGCTACATCTGCTGGAGCAGCCGGGATGTTTTTTTGAATCGGCCGACGGCTGGGGCCAGAAAGCCTTCCAGGCCCAACGGGAGCCCCCGGATGAGTGATGGCATGATAATCGAATTGGTACCGTTTAAGAACATGCACTCCAGGAACCTGCACGCCGGCTTTACGGTGATGGTGGCCGGAGAGAGCACCGACAACCCCGAGGGTCCTTTTCATCAGGCCATTGAATCTGAATACAATCTGTGGCGTGAGAATCTACGCAAGGATTTCCAGAAGCAGCTCGGGGTGAAATGATATGCCGGTTGCTGGGTACTGGTCACTTGTCTCTGGGTACTGGATACTTGATGAACAGAAGCCCATTTACAGAGAGGGCCAAAATTAAATAGACATAAAAGCGCCCGAGCCAATACCAGGATCGTTCCGGTCAAGAAGAGGCTTTCGGCGCACGATGAACACCAGATTTTTTAGGCTAGATGTGGCACCACACCGCAACAGTGGAGCAGCATGTCATTCGACTATACCCTCTGCTTGCCGCGGCGATGTGTCGAGGCGCAGTGTTAACGAAGATTTAAATCCCGCCCCAGCGGGACGAACACGGGTCATTTCGAACCGGCTTGCCGTCCGAAGCCTGAAAGGCGAAAGAGGGGATTTCGCCATATGCCTGCCGCGGCGTAGGCGTCAGGCGAAGACGGGTCCTCTGTCATCCGAGGTCTGGCTGCCCGCCGACTTGTCCCGTCGAAGCTCGAAGAGCGAAGTCGGAAGGCTGAAAGGCGGAGGAGGGTCATCCGTCGTCTGTCTTCCGTCGTCTGTCTTCTGTCATCCGTCCTCTGTCATCCGTCTTCTGTCTTCCGTTTTCTGTCTTCTGTCATCCGTCATCTGTCTATTCATATGCCAGAACACGAATCACGCCCATGGTGCCGCTGTCACTTGTGGTGCATGCGTCACTGACGGAGATCACCTTTTTCACTTGATTTTCCTCGATGAACTTGTTGACCATATCGTCAAGCCCTTCGAGTTCCTGGCGGGCATGAAATATTTTTAACGAACTCGCGAATGTTTTGACATTAGCCATAATAATACCTCCTTATTAGTCGATTTTTTCGGATTGTAGGCCTCCGGAAGCGACGTGCCTGGGGATTGCAGGCAGGATCCAGGGCCTTTTAGGGAGCAGCCAGTCAATGGCTCCGATTCAGTTAACTCAACCATCAAAAAATATGAGCTGGAAAAAATTCTAAGAAAAAAGCTAAGTCGCCTTTAGCGGTTTTCAAGGGCAATGTCAGTCCGAAAACGCAGGCGACGGCCTGCACTAGACCAGGGCTGGGAGACCTGGATGCCGGAAAGCCCTGAAGTGACAAAGCGTCGAAGGATTAAAATCCTGCCGGAGGATTGGCCGTCAATTCAATCAACTAAGTCAACCAATCAACCCTGAATTATCGAAGCCTGAGCAGCGAAAAAGCCAAGGTCTTCCGCTTAACCCTACATTCCGCCATCTGTCCCAAGTTAGATATAGTTGATCGGATCAAGTCCCTTACGCCTTCGAAGGGCTTCCAGAAGGCCCACCGTTCCCGTCATCATGTTGTCGCCGTATGGTGCACCGAATATCACCGGCAGTTTCGAGGCTTCGACCAGGCGGCGCTTGGGACCGATAGCCAGGATGACTTCGACGGCATCGAATCCGAAAGATTTGCGCCCAAAGGCGCCATGTCCGCCTTCGGCGAGCACCTGGGAATGATTCAGTTTGCCTTCACACAAATCCAATATCAACTGCTCCAAACGCGCCAGGGTGATATCGCTGGTGTGGTACTCGAAAAAGCCGGCGATCTCCTCTGCGTTCATGGCGGCGCCGACCGTGTGTGACGTGGCCACATCCAGTATCAATAGATGCTGCTTTTGTTTGGCAAGTACATCCATGGAACCGCCGAGCATGGCGGCCATACCGCTGTCCATGACGAATACTTCCGCAGTGGGCAAAGCGCGCGCACTCCGGGCAAGACAACCCAGGCGGTTCAGTGCCGGCGGTACTTCATCGGCTTCGAAAAGCAGGGTGTGAGGATAGGGATTGCTATCCAGCAATTCGGCGAACATGTTATGGCGGAAATCGAGGTGTGATTCGCCCGGCGGCGGCATCCCATGGTCCTGGGCACAAGCGACAACGGCATCAAATTCAAAGGGCACGCCGAATCCTTCAACAATCCGGCGCAGGCGTTCGGACTCGAGGTCTTCCAGGAGCAGTGGTTGATATTTTTTGTCATGCACAAAATCCTCGGTCTGCTCGTCATCAATGACGTGGATGCCCCAGGACTTTACTTTTTCCAGGTCATGATGCAGGGTGACGGCGGCAGAGGCGGACATTACGACTTTGTCTTCAACCGCCCGCTGCTTTAAAAGCCCGGTAATCGGGCCACCGCCCATTTCATGGCCGGTCACTATGAGGTTTCCCGCAATGGCGGCTGCTTTTTCAGCAATGGCCCTCACCGGTGATTTAACCACGGCTTTGTAATGCAGGTCCGTATCCGTGTCGTAGCAAAGAACATCCATTGTACCGGCGCCGATGTCTACCATCAAAAAACGCACTTTTCTAAAATCCCCCTTTCAGTAATTCTAAATAAATAACCTGGCCCTGCCTCCGGGCTGTGGGCCCACGGGCCGGGAGCTGGGCCAAGTAAGAGAAAATCGGTTGCCCTGCCCTCCGACATAGCGGAATGATGGAATATTGGAATGCTGGAGTAATGGGCTTAGCGGAATGAGCTCTGATCATATGGCGATGGCACGGATAAGAAAATTAGAACAGACCTTCATCCGTGTTTTATCCCCAACATTCCATTATTCCATCGTTCCATCAGGAGTTTATGATAAGAAACCCTGCACAATATCCCACATTACACCCCTTGCCTTCATACCTGTATGGTTTCTCCCTTTTGGGGGACGACCACATCGTACCCTTTGCCCTTCAAATCCTTTTCAAAACCCAGGATCTGGTCTTCCTCCCCGTGTACCAGCGCAATTTTATTTACCTGCAAATTCGATTCCTGCAGCAGTCGAAACATTTCGTCCTTGTCGGCATGGGCGCTGAATCCGCCTATCTTCACTACCCGTGCTTTGAGGGGATATTCCTTGTTCATGAACCTTACCAGGGGCACCTCGCCCTTGCGGCCGGCCGCCTCATAGGCCTCTCCCAACTCGAGAATCCGGCGCCCCAGCGTATTCTGCGCCATGTAGCCGACTATCAGCACCGTATTCCTGGAATTGTGTATTTTATGCCGCAGGTGATGCAAAATGCGGCCCGCCTCACACATACCGGATGCGGACACCACGATATGGGGGGTTTGATCCTGATTGAGCGCAATAGATTCTTGAACTGAACCCACGAAACTGACCTCCTCGAACTGAAATGGATTTTTACCCTGCTGGAGAAAGGTCTCATGGGTTTCCTGGTCGTAGGCTTCGGGATGTTCGACGAATACCCGCGTAATATTAGTGGCCAGGGGACTGTCGACGAACACCGGAAAATGGGGAACGTCACCTTCCGTGTAGAGTTCGTGCAGAACATAAAGAAGCTCCTGGGTTCGGCCGAATGCAAAGGACGGAATCATAATCGTTCCACCGCGATCGTAGGTATCCACCAGCACCTGTTTGAGCCTGGATTTTAAATTCACCACCGGTTCATGCTGCCGATCGCCATAGGTGCTTTCCATGATCAGCAAATCGAGTTCCCGATCGGCTTCATCAAATTCCAGGGTTGGATCTTCCAGAATCGGTTTGTCAAACCGACCGATATCGCCCGTAAAACCGATTGTATAGTTGCGGCCATTGTCACGTGCGCGAATGATGCTTATCGCCGAGCCCAGGATGTGGCCGGCATCGTAAAAGGTGCATGTAATCCCGTCTCCGATGGTCACCGGATACCGGTAGGGATTCCCGTCAAAGCGGGTCAGCGCCTCCTCGGCATCCTCAGCGGAATACAGCGGGGTGACGCCTTCCAGATCCAGGCTATCGATTAAATCATTAATTCGATCGACATTGAGCTGGTGTTTGTTTTTTTTCAAAGACCGGATTTGCTTTTTGCCCTTTTTTTTGGATCTTTCCATTTTCTGCAAGGCCGAGCGCACCATCTTGTAATTCAGATATTGGGCGTCCGATTCCTGAATATGGGCAGAATCGGGCAGAAGATATTCGCAGGCGGCAGCGGTCGCCCGCGTGCTGATTATGCGGCCGGCAAAATCGTTTTTAACCAGCAAGGGGAGACGGCCGGAGTGATCGATATGGGCGTGGGACAACACCACATTGGTCAAAATGCGGGGATCAAAGGGCATCACGGTGTTTTTATCCCGTGTCTCCCGGCGGCGCCCCTGAAACATACCGCAATCAAGCAGAATGCGGTCCCGTTCAGTAGATAAAAGGTGCATCGAACCGGTTACTTCCCGAACTGCGCCATAAAATGATACCTGCATATTGACTATCTCCTCGGCTGGTTGCTGGTTGCTGGCTACTGGTCCCTGGTAACTGGTCGCTGGCTTCTGGTCCCTGGTAGCTGGTTACTGGTCTCTGGTCGCTGGTCGCTGGCTTCTGGTCCCTGCTAGCTGGTAGCTATTTCCTTATATGAAACTGCGAAAAATCTATCTCACGCAAAGCCGCAAAGGAAATAACTAATATTATGATTTGTCTTGGCGTCTTTGCGTGAAAATAAGCAGTTTCATTTCCGATCAGACCGTTTGTCCATTTACCGAAGGTTGCGCTAATATGTATTAATTCGCCACGACCAGATATTCAACAGTATTAAACCTTTTAAGATTACTTGAATTTGCTTGGTTTGTTTGTTACCGGCATTTCTTTATTTTTTATCAATATTTAAACGATATTCGAAATCCAAAGCTTTGGCAAGGGGCCAGAATGCGGGTTATCCTCAGCGAGAGTTTATGTAATCATGTAAATAAGATCGCAATTCGGGGACCGGCAACCGGTGACCAGAGACCAAGAACCAGAGACCAGCAACCAGCTACCAGGGACCAGAGGTCAGGGACCGGCAACCAGTGACCAGAAGCAAGCGCCCGGCAACCCGCCACAGGCAGCCAGCAGCCGGCAGCGTGCATTCATCCGGCTTTGCGGTCTAGGCTGCGTCCGGCAAGATAAGCATGCACGCTGGCGGCTGCCCAGATGGTCAGCAGGAAAACCAGGCTGATGCCTTCGACTCGCCAGCTGTCAAAGGATGAACGGCTGACGATCTCGACAAAACGGCTCCAGCTGAAAGTGTGGTTTTCAAGGGCCGACAAGACCGGATCTACGGCCCGGTAAATGCGCAATGTAAGGCGGTAGATAATCACCAACAAGCTGGCGGTTGTCGAAACTGCAAACACGGTTCCGCTGAGTCTCGATCCCTGCACGATCTGCCCAAGCCCGGGATATACCAGACCGGATAACAGGGCTCCTTGGATTGATAATTTCAATTTGGTCCGTTTAGGCATAACGGTTCGAAAGGCTTAAATCTTAGCTGAAGTTATTCGACGTAAGTGGGAGAACCGCTGACAGGAAAATGGATAAATTAATACATGTCGTATGTCAAGAAGAGTTCAATACTATATATAGTATGGTGTCGAATATTCGGCTGTAGCAGCGGTCAACGCATGTATTCGCACGGGAAAAATCAGACCTAATCCTTTTTCTGGAACAAAAATGCAAACGCAGCTACCAGGATAATACCGATCCCAAATAAATAGTAAAGTGAGGTGACCATTTCAAACTTTTCAAAGCCCAGGTCCATCAAGCTGTCCCGATTGGCAACATAGGCCCAGTGCAGGGTAAATATATAGTTCATCATCAAGGCCAGCTTTAACTTGCCGAACAGCAGCGATACCGTACTGATCAGCATAAGCATGATGATTTGAATCATGGGCACAGGTACCGTTACATCTGAGAGAAACTCTAACATTGCTTCCTCCGGATATACATAGCCATCTTCAACCTATAAACAGCTTTTGAAACTTTATAGCAGATCTGACCGGCTTACAATCTATCCTATCAGTCTAAGAGATAGTATCGACCTGTAATTCTAAAACTTTAGAAAAAATGATGCTGACGGATGGATCTCTCCAACCTTTGTATGGAAGCCGGAACCGATTATTGCTGCAAAACTTTGAAATTTGTTAAAAAATATTGACAGCTCCGATAGCTGCTCTATAAAATGGGCGTATTAACAACGGGTTGCACAACCCACAAATGGGCACCCAAGATAAGCGCATACCGCATTCTCGGAGTGATGGGGCGAGGGTAAGAGGCGGCTAGGCGCATTTTGCAGTCTCCCGATACACGACACTCCGGTACGCCAAGAAGGATAATCTGTAAAAACCAGACAATAAGAACGCCTGCCACCCATTACCCCCGCAGAACCGGGGTTTTTTTTTGAATTTTGGCAATAGATCATGAATCTCGCGACTCCCAAAATCGGCATCCCATTGGCAGCGCTAAGCGGTGCTCTGCTGACGGGGGCCTTTCCCAAACTGGGTGTCGACTGGCTGATCTGGCTGGCCCTGCTGCCGCTTCTGTACGCCCTCAAAGATGCATCGTTGCGATCCGCCTTTGGTTTGGGGTTTGTCGCCGGGCTGATACACTTTCTGACGCTGCTGTACTGGCTGGTTCCGGTCATGCGGACCTACGGCTATTTGCCGGCCTATTTGAGCGTTGTAATTCTGTGTTTGTTTGCGGCCGTGCTGGCTTTTTTTGTGGCTCTTTTTTCAACCGCAATGGCCACTTTCGGGACGACCCCCGCCCGCTTCCTGCTATGGACTCCGGTAGCTTGGGTGGCGCTGGAATATTTGCGTTCGTTCATTTTTTCCGGATTCCCGTGGGAGTTATTGGGTTATTCCCAGTTTAACCGGCTGTCGCTGATTCAGATTGCTGATTTATTCGGCGTTTACGGACTGTCGGCCTTGATTGCGCTCACCAATGGAATCCTGTTTATCAGCCTGCTGCATTTCACCAAGCAAAACTGGCAGGGAATTAAAACAACAAACCGGCTGGTAGGCGCAGCGTGCATCATCCTGGCGGCGGCTTTCATGCTGACATGGTTATACGGGCACTGGCGGCTGGATGTTGTCGATGCACAAATGGCGGCATCTCCTAAAACCCGTGTGGCTGTGGTTCAAGGCAACATCGATCAGGCGATCAAATGGGACCCTGCGTTTCAAATTGACACCGTTAAAACATACCATCGCCTGTCCGCATCGATCATGGCGCAAGATCCGGATCTGATCATTTGGCCGGAATCGGCCACGCCGTTTTATTTTTTATACGACATAAAGCCTTCAGAGCTGGTACTGGAAGGAATACATCAAACAGCCAAGGACTATCTGATCGGAAGTCCTTCTTTCGTGCGAACCAATGATGTGGTACACTACTTCAACAGTGCCTATCTGATCAGCCCGCTGGCAAAAACCATGGGCAAATACGACAAGACCCATCTGGTACCCTACGGCGAATATGTCCCCTTTAAAGAGTGGCTGCCTTTTTTGGGGAAAATCGTCGCCCAGGTCGGAGATTTCGAGGCCGGCAAAATCGGCAATACCCTGCCGTGGGAGGACCAGCAGATCGGCGTTCAGATCTGCTACGAAATCATCTTCCCGGAACTTTCCCGGGCTATGGCCGCAAATAATGCGACCCTGCTGATCAATATCACCAACGACGCCTGGTTCGGCAAAACCAGCGGTCCCTATCAGCATTTCTCCATGACCGTTTTCAGGGCGGTTGAAAACAGGCGCTCCCTGGCCAGGGCGGCCAATACCGGAATCAGCGGTTTTATCGACCCGGCCGGAAGGGTCCTGGCGACAACGGCACTGCTGGAGGAAGCGGCCCTGACCGAATCGGTGCCGCTGTTGAAGGAAAAAACGGTGTATACCCGCACGGGCGACCTCTTTGCCCGGATGTGCATGGCGGTCATAATCGTGATGGTGGTGTTAAACATCGCGCGATGGGGAATTAAGAGAAGAAAAGGGTAAGGCTAATTAGCTCGTAAGTTCATAAGCTGGTAAGCGTTTTCAATGCCAAGCTTACCAACTCAACAACTTACGAGCTCAAGCACTTGCCGGCTTGAGAGCAAAACGCTTTATATATTGCTACAAGTGCAAAATCCACGGAATTATCTTTAGAGGAACCAAAGGAGGCAACCAAAATGTCCGTCGAATTAAAACAAAATTTGGATGAACTCAAAGCGAGACTGGAACATCTGCGGAGTTATCTTTGACGTTGATGGCAAGCAGACGCGTTTGGCTGAAATCGAGAAAATCATCGCCCGGGACGGTTTCTGGGACAATCCGGAGGATACCAAGCCGATTTTAAAAGAACGAACCTCCATTGCCAATAAGATTGACAGTTTCAATCAATTGTGGAGCGATCTTGAAGAAACCATGATTTTACTGGACCTGGCCGTGGAAGAATCCGATGAAGAAACCCTGGAAGAAGTCGACCAGCAGGCCAAGGCACAGGATGAAAGAATCAATCAGTTTTCGCTGACTCTCATGCTGGACGGCAAGGATGATTCCCGCCACACGATTGTGTCCATCAATGCCGGTGCCGGCGGCACCGAAGCCCAGGACTGGGCCGAAATGCTGTTCAGAATGTATTCCCGCTGGGTCGAGCGCAAAGGGTATAGATCGGAATTGATCGATTTTCAGCCGGGTGACGAAGCCGGCATCAAGAGCGTTACCTTTACTGCCGGCGGTGAAAATGCCTTTGGATATCTGAAATCGGAGTCGGGGGTCCACCGTCTGGTCAGAATCTCGCCCTTCAATGCCAGCGGCAAGCGCCACACCTCCTTTGCGTCGGTGTTTGTCTACCCGGAGCTCGACAGCGAAATCACTGTCGACATCGACGACAAGGATATCCGCGTGGATGTTTACAGGGCCAGCGGAGCCGGGGGTCAACACGTCAACAAAACCAGCAGCGCAGTTCGTCTCACCCATCTTCCCAGCGGTATCGTGGTGCAGTGCCAGCAGGAAAAATCGCAGCACCGCAACAAGGACATGGCCATGAAGGTCCTCAAGGCCCGCCTGTATCAGCGCGAACAGGAGAAACAGGATGAAAAGCTGCAGGAGATGCACGACAGCAAGGAAGATATCGCCTGGGGCAGCCAGATCCGCTCTTACGTAATGCATCCTTATCAGATGGTAAAAGATCACCGCATCAATCTGGATGTCGGCAATATCAGCGCCGTGCTGGACGGAGACATCGATCGGTTTATCGAGGGTGTTTTGCTGGCGAAGAAGTAATCCGCACATAGCAAAGGCGGTTTGATCGGTTCTCGATGCTGGTTGTTCGATTCTCGATGATAGCGCTTGTTGTCCGAAATCCGAAATCTGAAATCTGAAATCAATTGATGAATCCCATTGAAATACTGGCTGAATATTACGATCGGAGATCGAAGACGTTTGAAATCCTGGTTGCCCACGGCGAACTAGTGGCGCAAAAAGCGGCCAAAGCTGCCGAACGAATCGTCCATCTGCAGCCCGATCTGGATTTTATACGTAATGCCGCCATGCTGCATGACATTGGTATCCAGAAAACCCACGCTCCGGGTCTGGCGTGCAGCGGGAAGCATCCTTATATTTGCCACGGCGTCCTGGGTAGAAAGCTGCTGGAGATAATCGGACTGCCGGAATATGGTCTGATCTGCGAGCGCCACGTGGGGGTGGGGATCAGCGCCGACGATATCCGCCGGTTCAGCCTGCCCCTGCCCGTACGCGATATGCTCCCCGTGTCCATTGAAGAGCAGTTGATCTGCTATGCCGACAAATTCTTCTCCAAAAACGGCAACGGCCTGAAACCGGAACAAAAACCCGTCAAACAGATTGCCGCCGACCTGAAACGCTACGGGCCGGACAAGGTGGCGCGTTTTCAGTCCTGGGTTGAACTTTTTGAGTAACTCGTTTATTTTTGAGCCCCTTTTTTTGTTGCGATCTTGTCTGCCGTTAGGGTAACGGTAATAGAAGAAAGCGAAGACCTATGTTTGATTTCGAAAAAGGCCGGCTTCGGTTTATTCGCGGCGGAAAGTATCCCCAAAGCAACAGTGTCCTGATCGACGACGATGTCCGTGCGATCATCGATCCCGCCTGCGATGAGGATAAGCTGTCGGCCATTCGCAGCCAGCGACGCGTAGATGTGATCATCAACAGCCACGGACACGAAGACCACATCCTGTATAATTACCTTTTTGCAGATGCCCAGCTCTGGGTGCATGCCCGGGATGCCGATGTTTTCAGGGACAGAGACCTTTTCATCGATCAATTTTTCCCGCCGGGCGAACTGGACGAGAAAACGAGGGCCGTCTGGTGTGGGCTCCTGGAAGAAGTGATAAAGTACCGGCCCAGAGAGCCGGATCGCCTGCTGGAAGACGAAGAGGTCCTGGAGTTCGGCCACACCCGGGTTCGGGTGCTGCACACCCCGGGGCACACTGCCGGGCATCTTTCGTTTCATTTCCCGGACGAAAATGTGATCTTTTTAGCCGACCTGGATCTGGTAAAATTCGGCCCCTACTACGGTGACAACGCCTCCAGTATCGAGGATACGATCACGTCTCTGCAGCGCCTGGCAGCAATGGAAGCCGAGGTTTATCTGGTTTCCCATGGAAAAAAAGGCATCCTGGACGGCGACCCGGCCCATATCCAGCGTTATTTGGACGTGATCTACCAAAGGGAGGAAAAACTTCTGGCATTTCTGGCTTCAGGTCCGAAAACCTTGACGGAGGTCGTCGCCCACGGCATTATCTATGGCGGTCACCGCCTGACGGATGGGGCCTGGGACCTCAGCAAGAGCGAAAAATCGATGATGCAAAAACATCTCGACCGCCTGGAGCGCATGGGCAGCGTTAAAAAAGAAAACAGTATGTATGCATTGTCATCCACGTAAGCCCTGACGGGTTCGTCAAATGTCAAATTGGCGCGCTCCGGGGCCCACTTTCGGGGATTTCAATCCCGGCGGCTAAATTCCAATGAACGCGTCGCATGCTCCTCAAACAGCTTGTCCGCCTCAGGCGTATTTACACCGCCGGAACCGATATCCTTTTCCCGAATGGGGCAATGTCGCACCCCAATCCGACTTTTGACGAGACTGTTAAGCGCTTCAGCTGCAAAATGAAAAATGCAACGCTTCCACGGAGATTATAGACATGGAATACAACTATCGCTGCAGCACGTGCAGCGCGGTCTATGAAATCATACCGCAGCTGACAGTCTGCCCGACCTGTTCCCAGCATCAGAAAAAAGACCAGCCTCTAACAGGTGTTCTGGAAGTGGAGCTTCACGGCCGGCTGAACACGCCGTTTGCCGCTGTTGACCTGCTGCCGGTGGAACCGGTATATTTTCCGCCCATACCCGTGGGCAACACACCGCTGTGGCAGCCTGAAAACCTCAGGCGAAGCTCGGGATTCAAGCACCTGTTTATCAAGGACGACGGCGCCAATCCGACGTCGTCTTTCAAAGACCGGGCTTCATTCCTTGTTTCGGCGGCTGCAAACAAATTCAAGATCGCGGACATAACCCTGGCCTCTACCGGCAATGCCGGCTCATCCATGGCCGGCATCGGCGCTGCCGCAGGTCAGAAAGTCACCCTGTTTCTACCGAAAAACGCGCCGCAGGCCAAACTGGTACAAGCCCTTCAATACGGTGCCAGGGTACACAGGGTCAATGGAAACTACGACATGGCCTATGACATGTCCCTTGAATTTTCCCTAAAAAAGGGCGGTATGAACCGTAATACGGCCTACAATCCCCTGACGATCGAGGGTAAAAAGACCGTGTCTCTGGAACTCTACCAACAGCTGGCAAGGGCGCCGGATGTCGTTTTCGTCTCCGTGGGCGACGGGTGTATTCTGGCGGGAGTTTACAAAGGGTTCAGGGATCTTAAACATCTGGACCTGATCGATTCGATTCCTAAAATCATCGGCGTCCAGGCCGAAACCTCGAATGCCCTTTTTCGCGCCTTCAAAACCGGAAAATTCGAAAACCACCCCACGTCCACGGTCGCGGATTCGGTCTGCGTGGATGTCCCCAGAAACGGCATCCACGCCCTGGCCCAAATCAAGCGGTTCGACGGAGAGATGATGACCGTGTCCGACAACGAGATCATCGCGGCGCAGGCCTTCCTGGCCCGCTGCAGCGGGCTCTTTACAGAGCCTGCCGGGGCGGCTGCATTTGCCGGTTTTCAGAAGGCGGCTCCCGAGCTTGACCCGGAGGCCGTTATCGTGATCCTGTCCACCGGCAACGGCCTCAAGGACAGCGCTACGGCCGCCCTTGGCATCGAGGTGCCCGAAGCCCTGATAGATACCGTTGACGAAATACTCTAAAAGAGGAAACCACCATGATTGATCTAACCATCCATTCAGAAACACTTGAACGCAACATCGCCTATTGCCGGGAAAAGAAGATCACCCTGCCGACCTTCGCCATGATGAAAAATCCGGAGCTGGTGCCGGAAAAGATAAAGGAGCAGCTGACGGCGACCGGGCTATGGGATCTGCACTCGGCCAACCTTTATCGCATCACCTGGAAAAACGAGCCTAAAGAATCCGGAGGTCTGTACGGCGGCGTCAATTGCATCGTTCTGCCGCCCGAACTCACCGGATGCAGGGCCACCATCATTATGTTGACCGGGCGCTGGTTTCCCACGGGGGCCCACAAAGTCGGGGCCACCTTCGGCTGTCTGGCGCCGGCCCTGGTCACGGGTCAGTTCGACCCTCAATTAACCAAAGCGGTCTGGCCCTCGACCGGGAATTACTGCCGGGGCGGCGCCTATATCTCCGCCCTGCTGGGGTGCAATGCCATTGCCATCCTGCCCGAGGAGATGTCCGCGGAGCGCTTCGAATGGCTCAAGTCCATTGCCGGCCAGGTGATTGCCACCCTGGGATGCGAATCAAACGTCAAAGAAATATTCGACAAATTCTGGGAATTGAGGAACTCCGGCGAGGATCTCAGGATCTTCAACCAGTTTGACGAATTGGGCAATCCTTTGTGGCATTTCGCCGTCACCGGGAACGCCGTCGAAACGGTTCTGCAGCCCTACGTCGCCAAAGGGCTGCGGGTTGCAGGCTACGTGGCGGCCTCGGGTTCCGCCGGAACCCTGGGCGCCGGCTACTATTTAAAGCAGAGATTTCCCCGCTCCAAAGTCGTTGCGGCCGAAGCCCTGCAGTGCCCGACCCTGCTGTACAACGGATTCGGCGGCCACCGGATCGAGGGCATCGGCGACAAGCACGTGCCCTGGGTGCACAACTGCAAAGAAACCGATTTTGTCGTGGCGGTTGACGATGAAATCCCCATGCGGGCCCTGCGGCTGTTCAACGAACCCCTGGGACGACAGGCCCTGATCGAATCCGGTGTGGACCAAAACCTGACGCAGAGCCTTGACCTGCTGGGTATTTCCGGTATCGGCAATATGGTGGCCGCCATCAAATTCGCCAAATACAACGAGTTGACCGAAAATGATGTGGTTGTCTCCATCGCCACCGACTCCATGCAGCTTTACGGATCACGGCTGGCGGAGCTCGAGGATGAACGCGGCACTTACACGGCGGCCATGGCCCAGAGAGATCTTGAACTGATCGCCTCCATAACCATGGACCACACCAAGGAGCTTTCTTATTACGACCGCAAGGCGATCCACAACCTCAAGTATTACACCTGGATAGAGCAGCAGGGGCGCAACGTTGAAGAACTCGATGCCCAGTGGTACGATCACGACAATTACTGGTATGCTATGTTTGATCAGGTGGCGGCCATTGATGAGCTGATCGCCGATTTTAACAAAAGGACCGGGTTGCTGTAACAGTACTATGTCCTATATGTAATTCAAAAACTCAAATAGGCAGTTAAATCGATTCAATTCCCATATTCAGATATTTAAATCACAAATAGCAAATCCGCCTCCGGCGGAGTTGCTATTTGCTATTTGGTGCTTGGGATTTTTCAGCTTCAAGGACGATGCGTGACTAACAGACATTGCCGAATTTTATAAAATATTGATGGGACACGATCCTAGCTGCCGATATAATAGGGATCTTGAAAAAATTTTCTGATAATCTCAAATGTATCTTCAGTGAAGGTTGCATCATCGCCCAAGGCGTAATCGATCGCACTCCAGCAGATCGCAGCTTTTATACCCGGCCATGATTTAATTACGCTCAGCGCCTCACCGAACCACTTTGCCTGTTGATTGCTGCGAGTTTTGCTAAATTCGGCCACCATGATCGGCTTGTTGCGATGCTCTTTGTACATTCGACGATAAGTGTTTTCAAACAGGGTTTCAAACGATTCATTCGCAATGGGAGTATTGCTCCGGGAGTTGGCCGATAATCCTATCCAGTCCACAAATTTGTCGCCCGGGTAATAATCTGCAGGCCGGCCTGTTTCCCCAGACAGGCAGTCAATGACCAAAACCCATGTTGCGTGTTGGTTTGCGCCCTCACCTTCAAAAATCCGCCACATATATTTCCATATATTTTTAGCCGTCTGCGGTTTATTGCTCCATGGGAATCCGCCGCCATTCATTTTTCGCATTGTGCTCAGAAACAACGGTTTACCCAATTTGACAATGCTGGCGGCGTAGGCCTTTATTTCGCGCGTAAAAGCAGGATTATCTATGAGATTATGAAAACCGTGAGCGCTTATGTCATGGGTCAGGTCTCGGTAAAAAAATGGCGTTGAGCCTTTTTCTGATATCCATCGACCCAATGTTTGGGGAAATTGCCGGTATACCAGGAAAGTCTTAAGCGGAGGAATTACAATCTTTGGCTCCATGCCGAATTTTTGGATATACCAGTCTTTCGGGCTGACAATATGAGGATACATGCCCAGATAGCAGCCATCCGGCGGCGGCGCTATGGGCATTGGCGAATAGTCTGCAGGGCCATTTCCGGCTTGCTCATTTGTCTGAGCTGATGCAGAACCCGGCAACAGTGCCTCAATACCGGCCATAGTTGCCGCTAGGCTCGGGGCCAAAGCAGCACCAGCAATTCCTTTGCTTGTGTTCCTGATGAATACTCTCCTTGAATACCCGGACACAATTTTCACCTCCACGTCATATCTACCAAGGTAATGATAAACGGCGCCAAATGCAACTTGCTACTGCAGACAAAATTTTTTTTAAATTTAAATAATTTATTTGTTGACATACAATTTTTTTTATTATAAGGGACCTGTTATGAGACTGCAAAACTTAGAAATATTAAAACGTATGGCCCGGGGAATTGTCGGCGTATTTGGAAAAAGGTGCGAGGTGGTCATACATGATTTCAGCGATATCACCAAGTCGGTCGTCCACATCGAGGGCAATGTCACCAACCGCTCGGTGGGCGCGCCGGTTACCAGCACGATGATGCGAATGCTGGACGAATTCGGCGACCAGGTGCCCGACAAAATCGCTTATAAGATCACGACCGAGGACGGCAAGGTGCTCAGATGTGCATCCATATTTATGCGAGATGATTTCGGTGCACTCGAGGGGTGCCTCGCCATCAATTTCAACATCAGCGATTTTATGTTTTTTTCACAGGCTTTTTCCGATTTTACCTTTATGACCGCCGGTAACGATACAAATGGCGATTCCAAGGTAGATTTTTCAAAAAAACCGACTCAATCCATGGAATCTATCATCGATGCCACGGTCAGCCGGCATGAAAAACCGCCGACCATGATGAACAAAGCTGAAAAAAAAGAGATCGTCGCCAAATTGGAAAAGGCCGGCGTGTTCAGCGTCAAAGGGTCGATCGACTATTTGGCCAAAGTATTCGGCGCCTCTAAGTTTACCATTTATAACTATCTTAAAGAAGTTCGCTTGAACTAGGAGCGTAGTGTAATGGTCCAGGAAATCCATGCCCAGAACTGCAAGTACCTGATTCAAAATCGGAGGGAAATCGAACTTCCCAGCACGCTCTCACCGGCCACGGCCTTGGGCGTGCGGGCATTTCACCGCCAACTGCCCGGATATAAGCCCACCCCTTTGGTGCGCTTGGAGCGCTTGGCACGGTCCTGGGGCTTTGCCGATATTTTTGTCAAAGACGAGGGTCTTCGCTTTGGCCTCAAAGCCTTTAAGGTACTGGGCGGCAGTTATGCTGTGGCCCGGCTGGTGTGTCAAAAGCTGGGCCGGCCGCTGAATGAAGTGCCCTATGCCCAATTGGTGAGCGAGGAAGTGCGGCAACAGATCGGGCAGATCACCCTGACCACCGCCACCGACGGCAACCACGGCCGCGGCGTGGGCTGGGCAGCTGAACGGCTGGGGCAAAAAGCGGTGATCTACATGCCCAAGGGATCCGCACCGGCCCGGGTGGCGGCCATCCGCTCCCACGGGGCCGAGGTGGAGGTCACCGATCTCAACTACGACGACGCGGTTCGCCTGGCGTGCCGCAAGGCGGCTGAGAACGGCTGATAGGCGGACCGCGAGCTAAAGCTCGCTTGGCCTTCGGCCATCCGCCTATCGGCCGGCTGTCGAGCTTCGCTCTAACCCACTTGACAGGCTCCGCTCACGCTCCGCCTATCGAATA
>Ga0056128_1000771_pt1 | contig 31759 bp, 31 predicted proteins | sample WorMetLIZISLAND2_FD_71113 | JGI IMG/M metagenome (GOLD analysis project Ga0056128, IMG submission 71113) | Marine gutless worms symbiont microbial communities from Max Planck institute for Marine Microbiology, Germany - Olavius geniculatus... ...
TGTTGTCTTAATTGATCGATATTCATAAGATCTCCTTTCGTTTGTTCTTTTAAGGAGATCTTACACCATGGGTGTGACAGATACGGTCACACTAACCTTAAAAATGTAGATAGGCTCGATGTTTGGCGACAAAACTGCTGTCATCAGTAGCTTGAATATAGCTGATGACATGCTCTCCCAGCGCGATGCAGGCGCCGATATACTTATCCGTCACGCTTTCGAACTTCATCATAAGCTCGCCGCCCATATGGTCTACGGCACTTTCAATTGCCTCATCTAAATCTTTGACTGCAAAACTAATGTGATTGATTCCTTTAATTTTCCACATGTCACGCTCCTAACCCGACTAAGCCGGAATTGAAGATTGAAAATTGAATATTTGCGGTATTCTGTCTATTCTATTTGTCATCTGTCTTCACGTATCCTGTGCTGAATCGATTTGATTTCAAAAAATTAGGTTCTAAATAAAGTTTATGACAAATGCAGCCTACCAGCGGCCGGACCATTGCCCAAGATCGGCCAAGCCCGCTCCCGGATTCAGGCCCTGCCTTGTTCCGTGTTTTCAAATGAATTTGTTTAGGTTCTCACTGATGATTTCACTGGCTTCTTTCAAGCTAGGTAAGGCCTCCATCATTTTTTTCTTACTAAATCGTTGTTCGGGACCGAATATGCAAATCGCAACCGGCATTATATACCCTTTAACGGGAACCGCGATTGATGAAGCCCCCGGGACTATCTCTCCAAAGCTGACTGCATACCCGGTCTTCTGTGCTTTTGAAACCTCTTTCAACAGGTTGAACCGGTTGTAGCGCGGACTGTGCACCAACCCTCTTTCTTCTATTAAACTTAATATTTTTTCACGGTCTTCGAAGGAAATTTCAGCGAGCAATACTTTGCTTGCAGCCGCGGCATAAATAGGGGCAACAAAGCCTTTGCCGATAAAATATCTCAATGCCTTTTTACTGGGTACTTCCTCGAGTTGGAGTCGCTGCAGACCGGTTCTTATGACAAGCCCAATGGTTTCGCTACTGATTTCCCTCAAGCGTTCCATCTCCTCTATTGCGCAGGAAACCAAATTTGCATGGGTTGCAAACGGGTTGATGGTAAGCGAGATCAATAAATGGCCTAAAGAGTATTTGAGCGTCAGCGGATCCTGTGCCACAAAGCCTTCTTCCTGAAGGGTCTTCAACAAACGGTGAACCGTGCTGTTGCTCAGTCCGGTTTCAGAGGCAATTTTCGTAATACGGCTCGTGCCTTCTGATATGCAGCGGAGTATCCTTGCAGCTCTGGAAATTGAATTAACTCTTGTGGAGGAAGTCATAATTTATTCCATTATACGGAATAATATTTCTATATAGTAGAAATCAATACCCTTCAACTCTCTGGATTGTCAAGGGTCAATTGATAAAATTGTATCTTTTCCGCTATACGGAAATTTTTAAATTCATCGAAAAATGCTGAGTTTGCATTTGAAGTTTAGTTCAAAATCCCGGTATAAATTTCTTATGAAGATCCCTACAAACGATCCCCTTCACCGAATAGTGTGGCCACTGGCAATTGCTCAGATTTTCATGTGGGCGGCCACTTTCTACCTGTTCCCCGCCCTGCTCCTGGTGTGGGAGCGGGATCTGGGTTGGTCCAAAACCGAATTGTCGGGGGCCTTCACGCTGGCCCTGGTCGTAACGGCCGTTCTGGCACCGGGGGTGGGACGTCTTATTGACCGCGGCCTGGGCTCCCGCACGATCACCGGCAGCGCAATTTTGGGTTCACTGCTGCTGGTGCTGCTGGCCATGGTCACCAAACGCTGGCAGTTTTACGCGGTGTGGGTCGTCATCGGAGTGGCGATGGCCGGCGGTCTTTACGAAGCCTGCTTTGCAATCCTGGCGAGGGTCATGGGAGCCAAAGCAAAACAATCCATAACCATGGTAACCCTGATCGCCGGTTTCGCGGGTACCGTGGCATTTCCGGGCGCCCACGCTTTGGTTGGGGTATTCGGCTGGCGAGGTGCCGTTCTGACATTTGCTGCCGCCATTTTCCTGATTGCTGCGCCGCTGAATTGGTTTGGCAGTCAATACTCGGAAAAACATTGCGAAACCGGTGCGGTAGTTGCCGCCCACAGGGCAACGGAGACATCAGGCGTTTTTCGCAGTGCGAGTTTCTGGCTGCTGGCGGTGGCATACACGGCCATTGCACTCGATCACGGCGTTTTGCTGACCCATCTCCTGCCGCTGCTTAACGATCGCGGCATCCAGATTCAAACTGCGGTGCTCGCCGCCTCCATGATTGGTCCCATGCAGGTCACAGGTCGACTGGCGATCGTGGCCGTGGGCAATCGCGTGTCCACGCTGGGCATATGCATTGGCGCTTACATCGCGCTGTCCAGCGCCGCCATGTGCCTGCTGGCTTCCGGAACCGTGCCGGTTTTGCTAGCCGTCTTCATCCTGCTGCAGGGAGCAGGTTTTGGGGTCATGAGTATTACACGGCCGGTCATGACGGCTGAGCTTTTCGGGCGTCACGATTTTGGACTAATATCCGGAGCGCTCGCCGTACCTTTTCTTGGCGCTGTGGCAGCAGCGCCGACGATTGCAGCGCTGATATATTGGGTGGGCGGATATGATCTGGTTATCTGGTTCGCCAGTGGCACGGCGGGGATGGGGCTGGTAACGTTGTTGGCAGCGGCAACGTTATCAAGCCGAAGCAATAATGTTGGCAGAAATCCAAGCCCGGACAAGCCGGAATTGAAGATTGAAGATTGAAGATTTGTGGTTCGCCTTCGGCGGATCTATTTTATTCTGCCGCCACCGTCAATACAAGTAAAATCAAATTAGCAGATACCTATCCAGGCCAAGCTGCTATCATAACAATTCTTGTTGCGTAATTCACAACGGAAAGCATCTGAAATCTGTTATCTGACCTCCGTCTTCTATCCTCTGCCTTCTGACATCTGTTTTCTGCTTCCTGCTTGCCGTGGCGTAGCTTGGTCTGTTAGGTCGTAGCTGAAAACGAAACCTAATGAGCGAAGACGGGTTCTCTGCCTGCTGTCCATTGCATCTATTTTGGGTTTTCATTCATTTAAATCCGCATTCCGCAATCCCCAATCCGCAATCGAAACCCTCTGACATCCGCCTTCTGACCTCTGTCATCTGTCATCTGATCTCTGACCTCTGTCATCTGTTATCTGTCATCTGACCTCTGTCATCTGACCTCTGTCATCCGACCTCTGTCATTTCGCTCCGCGCTTTGCTCCCTGCCCTATGCGAATCATCTCCAACTTCCGTATTCCGAATTCCCACCTCCGGATTCCCACTTCCGCATTCCGACTTCCCACTTCCGAATTCCCACTTCCGAATTCCCACTTCCGCATTCCGACTTCCCACTTCCGCATTCCCACTTCCTTTTATGTCTTGAATATCTTCGCCGCCAGATCGATATCTTCCGGGCAAAAGACAAACAGACACTTGGCATCCGGGGACTGCACCGAGCCGTAAACGTAGTTGATGTTGATGCCTTCCTCGCCGAATTTGGTGGTGATTTTGGCCAGCTCACCCGGATGGTTATCCAGTTCCAGGGCGATCACGGGCATCAGGTCGAAAATATACTCGTTTTGCGACAGGAGATCGACAGCTTTGTCGGTGTCGCCCACCAGCAGACGGATCAACGCATATTCGGCTGAATCCTTGCGCATGGAGTTGTAGCTGGCGGCCGAGGCGATGCGTTTCAGCGATTTGCCACGGGCCCTGAAAAGGTCCTGGACATAGGCAGAGGCGTCCTGAATGGTGAGGGCGTCGATATTGACGCCTTGGCTGCCAAATAGCGAAGCCAATTTGCCGAGTTCACCCGGGGCATTTTTCATAAAAAGCGAAATTTCTGTACGGACCATGGCATGCTCCCAATTAAAACGCGATAAAATCGCGGCGCGATTTTATGGTTAGAAAGATTAATAATAATTTCGATCGAAGTAATTTTGGCAGAATATAGGCCAACATAGAGTTTAAGTCAACTATAGGATTTTTTGCTGTTGGTGATCCTCGATTGACAGTAGATAAAACATTAAAATACAATCAGCACGATCGAATCTCGAACCTTGAACCCTGCGTGTGGGGTCGAAGCCGAAGGCGATCTTTGGGATCGTAGCTCGAAGAGCGAAGCCCCAAACCCTGAACCCTGAACCTTGAACCTTGAACCTCTTATTTTGGGTACCTTGCGGCAAAAGGCACGGCCCGCTTCAGGTTTCCGGCTCTGAAAACGGCGGATCCCTCAGTCGCGGAAATTGGGAAGGAGAAATCAGGGGCGCCGGTCCACCATCTCTCCAGTGCCGTCCAGGGCGTTATATTTTTGGCCTTGAGCTTGGCGGCCTCGGGCATGATCAGTGCCAACAAGGTCTGACGGGTATCGAACATGGCCGGCACGCGCAGCAGGTTGGTTTTGCCTTCCGGAATCCACATCGCCACCGGATACATGACATTGTTGACTTTGAAGCCCTCGAACTTGACGGCAAAGGAAAACCCGTCCAGCATGATCGGATAAAAATTGGGGTTATGAATCTTGTAGACAAAGGTCATCAACAGGGGGGCGCCGTAATTATCGGCCTCACCCCGGGTCGGCTCCACGTCTTTACTGAAATAATAAAATCCGGCGTAGTAGGAAACTTCCACATGATCCAGACCGATCAGCGGATTCCTGAAATTGTTCTCATCCGGCTTATTCACACTGACACAGCCGGAAACAAGGGCAAGTATGATTATAATACCCAGTCCACTACAAGTAGTCTTTCTCGTTTGCATCGTTATCTATCTCCATAAAATTGACCTAGTTAATGAGTAATGAATAATGAAAAATGAATAATGAATAATGAAGGTATTCTATCTTTTTTATTTTCCTTTTTGCCCTCGATCGGCAAGGTTTAAAATCGACAGAATTCCACAATTATTCATTTTTCAATATTCATTATTCATTTCCATTCCTCACCAGCCGGCCCACTCTTGAGCCCAAAGTGACGGCCAGCGGCCTTGTAGGTCGATACGGGTCATGAGAGCGAATTTTTTGTTCTCAACCCGGTAAACAGTCACCTGGCCGGAGGCCCGGTGATCGGCGGCCGTAAAGGTCAACGGCACAACCCCCAGGCCAATGTCGACATCGTCGAAGGTCTCGAATCCCTTCTTCATTATCGTCTCGCCGGATATTTCTCCGGCTGCATCGGCCCGCATCAAAGCTTCCCGCAGGGCCAGGACATTGGCCCAGGCCTGGACGGTGCGGACGGATCGTTTTGCAGCGGAGACCCCGGGATGATATTTTACGCCGTACATCCTGATGACTTCCATTAGTGAAGCGTCAACACCGTAGAAAGCGCAGCCACTGGCACCCATCACCCCTTCGGCTGCCTCACCCGCCAGTTTTATGAGATTTTCATCGAAGGCCCAGTTGTTCACGATGTGGTCGGCCTTTAAACCGGCATCAGCGGCTTTTTTCAGGGTGGCCGCCACGGACAACACCGTATTGCCATGATATACCAGATCCGGCTTAAAGCCATGCATCGCTTCAACCTGCTGGCGGACATCGGTGGCAAACATTGAGATATTTACATCCGGACCCATGCGGAATCCAAATAGTTCGGCCTGGTCTTTAATCGCTTGGACAGGAGCGCTGAGGTTCGGAGAGGCAAGCATGTAAACGAATTGAACGCGCGGTCTGCGCGTACCGTAATCCGCTTTCAACGGCCATTTCTCATCAAACCAAGCGGTGAGCGCCGCCCTGGCGTTGGAGGAATCATCGGTAGCGGCATACAAATTATATGGGGACCTTGCCGGATCTGTCAAATCAGCGGCGTATAAGGCTGTCAGGTAGGGTATTTTGTCCTTGGCCACCAAAGCGGAAAGCGCTTGTGTATCGACGATATGCCAGCCGAGCACAGCCACGACCCCCAACCTTTTCAAATGCTTGTACTTGGCATGTACTTCAGTGATCCGGTAGCCGTAGTCATACTGGAACAGTTCGATCTGCTTGCCGTTGACCCCCCCCCTCATCATTAACATAGCGAATGGCTTCCGCAATGCCCATGGCATATTCCCGGCCGGCATCCGCCGTCGCGCCGCTCAAGTCATTGAACGCACCGATTCTGATCCCATCAGCCAAAACCGAAGCAGCATTGCCGATGAACATGAGCATGGCCAGCAGGAAAATGTTTATTTTCGAATTCATGGATCTAATAACCTAAATGAGCGCAAAGCGCTCATTTAGGTGTTATTTGTTATTTGTTAATCGTTATTGGAAATCGGTTTGGCAATTAGATAATCATCGGACCCCATGCGGGCGGATAGGTCAAAAGTCAGAAGCCAGAAATCAGAAAATAGAAAATAGAAAACAGAATTTCCGACTTCAAATCGTCCTTCTCAAAGCCCCATGCCCTATTCCCGTATCCCCGAATGCCGAACGCCGAATGCCGAACACCGGTTTGTCTATCCTCGCAACCCGCAACCCGCAACTCGCAACCCGCAACCCGCTACGCCTGCTCCCCACCGTATAGTTCCTTGACCTTGGCCCGGTCCGGCTCGCCATCTTTCAGCAGGGGTAGCTCGGCAACGAATTCCACGTATTGAGGTTTTTTGTAGGAGGCAATCCGACTGCCGACAAACTGAATCAGCTCCTGCGCCTCGAGGGTCTGGCCCGGTTTCAGCTGGCACACCGCCTTGATGCCTTCTTTCCACTTGGGATCCGGCACGCCGAACACCACCGTCTTTTCGACCGCGGCATGTTCGAGAATGGCTTTTTCAACTTCGGCCGGGTAGACATTCTCGCCGCCGGGTTTAATCAGCTCTTTTTCAGCCTTGCGCCCCTCATACCAGAGGTAGCCGTCTTCATCGAAGCGTCCCAGGTCACCCGTGTGGTGCCACCCGCCGCGAAAGGCCTGGGCGGTATCTTCCGGCAGATTCCAGTAGCCTTTGAAGACCATGGGGCCTTTGACGGCAATTTCACCAGTGGCACCCACCGCTACCGGTTGATCATCGTCGTCAACCAGGCGCACGTCCGCCATTTGAATTGTCCGGCCGGCCGATCCCGGTTTCTCCGAGTAGGGCGCCATGGTGGCAATGGCCGAGGTTTCCGTTTGGCCGTACATGCAATAGAAATTACCGCCGGTTGTTTCCAGATATTTTTCGATGACGGCCGGTGCTTCCAACCCGGGCACATGCTGCAAGGATCTGATGTCCTTACCCGATTTTTCATGCGCCTCGAGAATGGAAGACAAGATCGGGGCAAAATCAAACATGAATGTCACTTTATTCTCGGCAATTAAATCGACGGCCTGGGCAGCGTCGAATTTGCTCATGTTCAGGTTGCAGGCGCCGGCGTGAAAAGCCGCGGTCGCCATGAACAGACCGCCGACATGGAAAAGCGGCAATATGTTCAGGTGAACATCTGCGGTCGATAGGCGAAGCAATAGATTGATATGGATATTGGCGCTGATAAAGTTGGCGTGACTCAACAGGGCCCCCCGGGGTCTGCCGGCCACCGCTGCCGTATGAATAATCACCAGCCCGTCCTGGTCGGCCACCTTCGGCGTGGCGTACTTGCCGTCATTGTCGAGCAGCGCATTAAAATCGCCGAAATCTCCGCCCGGCGGCTTGAGGTTGTAGCATTCTTTGACAAACGGAAGTTGATCTCTGGCCTTGCTGATCATCTCCTGGTATTCGGGATCGACAAACAGGAGAGACGGTTCACAGTCGGCCAGATTAAACACCGTTTCTTCAGCCGAAAGGCGCCAATTAATGGGCAGCACAATGGCCCCCAGAGCGGCCGCGGCACCGTAGATCAAAAAATATTCCAGGCTGTTCTTGCCGACAACCCCGATGCGATCGCCTTTTTCAATACCGGCTTTTTGCAGGCCGCAGGCCAACTGGTCCACTTTTTGTTTGTACTCGGCATAGGTCAGGGTGCGTCGGTCGTCAACCTCATACCAGGCTGAAAGATTGTTAAAGCAAACCGCGTTGCGGCTGATCAGATCATAAAAGGTGAAGTCATGAAGTGGCATAATATTATCCTGTTTGATTAGGTCCTCTGCTGACTGTTTGGATTCAAGGCAGTTTCAATTAACTCATTTGCCGTTTCGTCCTCGTCCTCGAAGCTTTTGAGCCTTTCAGTATCGAGGACGAGGACGAGTACGAGCACGATTTAAAATCCCTTTCTTGGGGTTAATATGGGCGTAGTTTCACAAGAGGAGACCTCAGGTCTGTCATCTGACTTCTGTCATTTGTCCTCTGTTCCCTGACACCCGAAACCTGACACCTGAAACCTGTAGTTATTTGACTGAGGTAACCGGGCACCCGGCCTTCAGGATGATAAATTGTGCGGTGGAGCCAAGGATTAATTTACTGGTTCTCGATTTTTTGCGGATCCCGACATAAATCTGATCGATCTCGTTCTCGTCGGCATACATCACAATATCTTCTCCCGGCATTAGGCCCCGGGCAAGTTGTTCCACTTCACAATCAATCCCGTCTTCGGCAAGATCCTGCCGGATCTTTTCAAGATCCTGTTTGATCTTGTTTATGTTTTCGATCTTCTCCCCTTTACCGCCCTCACTGGATGATATGACAACCAGCTGGGCCCCGAATGTTTTCGCATGGGATTGGGCGAGCTCCAGAGCGGCTGCCGATTCTTTGGTTCCGTTGTAAGCCACTAAAAATTTCATTCTGAATCCTTTACATTTTGAAATGAAACATCAGATAGAATCCCACAATTATTCACAATTCAGTATTCATCAGGGCAGGCAGGCTTCACCGGGTGTAACATTTGAACCGTAGACCCTGCTTGTGGGGTCGAAGCCCGAAAGGCGAAGTCCCAAACCTTGAACCTTTGAACCCTGAACCTTGAACCTTGAACCTGTGAACCCTAAACCTTGAACCCTGAACCTTGAACCTTTGAAGCTACATCCAGCGCTTGCGGCGTTTGTAGGATTTGACTTCTTTGAACGATTTGCGCCCGCCGCCCTGAGTGACACCCATGTAAAATTCTTTGACATCCGGATTGTTCTTCAATTCATCGGAAGGGCCCTCCAGAACGATTTTGCCGGACTCCATGATATAGGCGTAGGTGGAGATTTCCAGGGCGATCTTGGCGTTCTGCTCCACGATCAGCAGGGTTGTGTCCATTTCCTGGTTGATGCGCTTGATGTTATCGAAAATTTCTTTGACCAGCAACGGGGCCAACCCCAGGGACGGTTCGTCCAGCATCAGCATCTTGGGCGCGGACATCAGGGCCCGGGCGATGGCGATCATTTGCTGCTCGCCGCCGGAGCAGTAACCGGCCAGCCGGTTGGTGACCCGTGCCAGGCGCGGGAAATGATCATACATGAGATCCTGATCCTGGCGCACGTTCTGGGTGCCGTCCCGGCGGGTGATGGAACCCACCCGGATGTTCTCATCCACCGTGAGATGCTTGAACACACGCCGTCCCTCCGGCACCATCACCGCACCCAGCCGCACGACATGCGTACCCAGCACGTTGGCGATATCATTGCCCTCGAATTTGACGTAGCCGTCCTTGATGAATCCGTTCTCAGGCTTGAGAAGCCCGCTGATGGCGCGCAGGGTCGTTGTTTTGCCGGCCCCGTTGGTTCCCAGAAGGGACACGATGCTGCCGTCAGCCACGCTCAAGCTGACACCGCGCAGCACCTGGACGATATCGTTGTAAACGACCTCGATGTTGTTGACATCGAGAAGATTGCCGTTGGAACTTTGCTGATTCATAATTCTTGCTTTTGAATGGGAGGGCTGCCCAAAGCAGCCCTCCCGATGTAAATGCGGCCCGGCCGCTGTTTATTGCATGGAACAGCGAAGCGATCATTTGATCTTCTGGACGTACTCCGAAACAAACGGTGCGCCGACTTCCTGAAACACACCGTCTTTGGCCATATACAGCTGCAGCGTGTCCACGCCTTCCCGGTCGGTTTTCGAGAAGGTAACCGGTCCCACCGTGGTCAGCGGATAGTAGGCATTGTAGCCGTTCATGGCCAGCATCTCTTCATACAGACTGGCACGGGTGACTTTCTTGCCCTTGGACTTGACCCGGCGCATGGCCTCGACGGCGACCTGAACGACCATGATTCCATTCGTGTAGTTCTGGGACATGGCCACTTTCTCATCCCGGCCGTAACGCTTGGCCAGCGCCAATTGTGCATCCGTGCCCGAACCCTTGGCGGTCATCAACTTGTATGAGGTGGTCCAAAAGTAGTTCTCTGCCGCAGAACCGGCCAGGCCGATCAAGTCCGGTCCGCCGGCATAGTGTGCTCCCAGAAAAGTAATTTTGCCGGCCTCGCCGAAACTCGCAGCCAGCATGCCCAGGCTCTGTGCCCCTTTCAGCATTGTGGCCACAGGCGGTTGAACCGTATGACTGATGACGTACTGAACGCCTTTGCTCTGAAAGCGTTTCAGCATGGCCGTGTTGTCCAGGTCTTTGCCGTGCTCGACGATTTCAACGAGTTCCATGCCCAGTCCGACTTTAATCGCTTTTTGAACATCATCGCGGGATGCACGCCCAAATGCCGACGGGTGGATGAACATGGCCGCTTTCGGCGTACCGCTGCCGGTGTGATTGGCCACAACGTATTCGGCCAGTCCCACGGCCTGGCTGGAATATGAGGAAATCGGCAAAAAGATGTAGCTGGAATCAATCAGGTTGCCGGCATGGAAGGAGGCCGGCAGTACCGGAATTTTTTCTTCGTCGAAATCCTTTTTCATGGCCATTGTGCTGCCGGTGGAATAATTCAGATAAAATACGATTTCCTCATCCAGGAAATCCTCGAAATTTCGCTTGGTGGTCTCGGTTTTGTAGCCGTCATCCCGGATGTAGCACACCAGCTTATCGTCGCCCAGCAGCTTTTCATCATTGACATATTTGACATAATCCTCGGCACCTTTTGAGTAGGGGCTGCCCACGTCGGATGTCGGCCCGGTAATCGCCAGGGAAAGACCCATTTTGTAAGTTTCTCCAGCCAGGGTCTGAGCCGAAAATCCCAAAACCAGCAGAAAAGACAGTGCAACCAGCATGAACATGATTTGTTTGTTTTTCATTTTTTCCTCCTTTTTGCTTTGGTTAACCAATTTGTGAGCGTTCGAACGTCAGTCTATTATTTACCTTACCCGAATAAACCGGAAGTACGAAATTCGAAATTCGAAACAAATCCGAAACTCCAAAATTCAAATGCCTCAAACGACATTACCGTCGTGACAAAGTTGAATTAAATTTTAGTCTTTGTAGATGTTTGTTAGTGCTTTACAGGGAGCTAGTCAAACCCCGCATTCCGATGTCTGTCTTTTGCCTGCCGCGGCGTCTTGTGGGGTCGTAGCCCGAAGGGCGAAGCCCCAAGCTCGAAGAGCGAAGACGGGCGTGCCGCGGCGTCTTGTGGGGTCGTAGCCCGAAGGGCGAAGCCCCAAGCTCGAAGAGCGAAGACGGGTCCTCTGTCATCTGTCTTCTGTCCTCTGACATCTGTCCTCTGACATCTGTCCTCTGACATCTGTCCTCTGGCCCGACACCCGACACCCGAAACCCTCCTGTCTCTTATGGCCGGTCAAAAGTAAAATTGACAGACACCGCACACCATCCACTCGTTAGTACCGAAACGGCCACAACTTGAAATAGGTGCGGGCGATCCGCCACCAGTTGGCAATTCCCCGGGGCTCGAACATCAAAAACAACACAATCACCAGGCCGAAGGACAAGGGCCGAAAGGCCGTTGCCACATCTCCCACGGCTGTGAAATAGTGGCCCACAAATTCAGCGAAATTTTCCACCTGAAGATCCAGCATCAATATGGCCGCCGGCCCGAAAAAGCAGCCTACCAGGGTTCCCATTCCGCCCACGATCGCCATGGCGAGGTATGTAATTGAGTGGTGCAGTAAAAAGGACTCGAAGCCCACCCCGCGCCACAGGTAGGCGTGCAGCGCCCCGGCAACGCCGGCGAAAAATCCTGAAAGGGCAAAAGCGTACACCTTGGTAAAGCCGGGGTGCATGCCCATGGCATCGGCGGCGCGGTCATTGTCGCGCACGGCTACCAGGCAGCGCCCGTGCTTGCTGCGCAGCAGGTTGCGCACCGCAAAGCCCAGCACCACCACAATGACCAGGGTGACATAGTACCAGAAAAAATAGTGCTGCTTGCGGACCACTTTGCCGGTAAACCAGAACACCCGGCCGATGGCGATGGTTTGCCCCTGGTCGAAAAACCTCGAAAAATTGATCACCCACTGAAAAATCATCTGAAACGAGAGGGTGGCAATCACCAGGTACAAATGTTTGAGCCGCAGTGAGGGCAGTCCCACGACGGCACCGAACACGGCCCCCACAAGACCGGCCAGCACAATCATCAGCGGCCAGTAATGGGTCAGCAGCACGTGGTCGCTTCCCAGAACCCTGGCAAAACTCGCCAGGGTATAGGCCCCCACGCCGACGAAGGCGGCATGGCCGATGGATATCAAGCCCGCAAAACCGGTCAAAAGATTCAGACCATATACCGCCACAATGGAGATCAGAATGCTGTCGATCACCAGCATGTATTTATTGCTGACCTTGAACATCAGCGGCCAGACGAACAACAGTACAATGAAACCGGCAAAAATCAACCGGTCGACATTGGTCAGAAATATGCGCTGTTCCGCTTTATAAGAGGTAAAAAAGTTACCCGTGGCTAACCATCGATTTTCAGACATGAACTACACCCGCTCTATTTCATGGATACCAAAAAGACCATGGGGTTTGAACAACAAAATGATCAGGAGAATGATATAAGGCAATACATCGGCCGTGCCGAAGAGCCCCCAGTTGCCGTCCAGATAGCCGGCCGCAAACTGCTGGATCAGCCCCATGATGATGCCCGCCACGATAGCGCCGAAAATGGAATCCAGCCCACCCACGATCACCACCGGAAACACGATGATGCCAAAGGAGTGCAAGACATCGAAATTCAACCCCGTAATGTTGCCGATGATGCCGCCGGCGGCGGCCGCACTCAATCCCGCCGTCGCCCAGGCCAGGCCGAACACCTTGGGCACGGATATGCCGATGGACATGGAAGCAAACTGATCGTCGGACACCGCCCGCATGGAAATACCGATGGTGGATGCTTTAAAAAACCAGGTAAAGCCGCCGATCATGATAAATGTGACGATCACACCGACCAGTTGAGTCCAGGAAATTGAAACGCCCCAAAAGCCAATCGGTTCTTTCGGGAGAAATTCAGGGAACGAGAAATTTTCCGCGCCAAAGGGTGTCATGTAAATCAGGCCGTCGATAATCGACATCAGCCCGATGGTCACCATAATCACCGAAATGATGGGTTCGCCGATCAGGCGCCTTAAAAAAACGCGTTCGACACTCATGGCCAGAAAAAAAGTAATGATCATGCTCAAAATAAACGAAACCGCAATGTGAATCCCCACCCAGACCGTCAGCGCATAGGTGATGAACGCGCCTGAAGCAATAATCTGGCCGTGGGCAATATTCAACACGCGGCTCGACTTGTAGATCAGCACAAATCCCAGCGCCGACAGGGCATAAATCGATCCCACCACAACGCCGCTGATCACCAGTTGGAAAAAATAACTCATGCAACCCCTTCCATTGTGTAAAACGACATTTCGGCCTCCACGGTGGTGGTCTGGCCATCCTGATATTGGAAAAACGCCTCGACCTTCTTTTGGTTGACGCTTTCATCATATAGGGCGTCGTAAAGGTCCTTGTACTTTTCCATGACAAACTTGCGGCGTATTTTGCCGGTTTTGGTCAGCTCGCCGTCATCCATGTCCAACAGTTTGTACAATACGGCAAAGCGCTTGATTTTGAAATGGTCTTTCTCGGCCCGGGTATTGATGTCGGCCACCGCCTCTTTGAGCAGTTCCGCCACCTCCGGTTTGTTGGAGAGATCCATATAGGTCGTAAATGATATACCCCGGTCCTCGGCCCACTTGCCCACCACGATGGGGTCGATGTTGATCAGGGCGGACACGAAATCCCGTTTGTCGCCGAAAATCACCGCCTCCTTGATGTAGGGGCTGAACTTGAGCTTGTTCTCCAAAAACATGGGGCTGAACATTTGATCCCGGCTGTTGTGCATGACGTCGGACACCCGGTCGATCACAACCAGGTGGCCGTTGTCGTCGATATAACCGGCGTCGCCGGAATGCAGCCAATCACCCTCCAACAGTTCTTCGGTCTGTTCATCCCGCTTATAGTAGCCCACGCAAACCGATGGGGAGCGTGACAGGATCTCGCCTTGCTCGCTGATTTTGCATTCGGTCTCCGGCAGGGGTTTGCCCACCGTGTCAGGCCGCACGTCGCCGTCGAGGTGCATGTAGGCGATGCCGGTAATTTCGGTCTGCCCGTAAATCTGCTTCAAATTGACACCGATGACCTGGTAAAAGGTGAACAGCTCCGGACCGAGGGCGGCGCCGCCGGTGTAGGCCCGCCGCAGCCGCCGCAGCCCGATCTGGTTGATCAACGGGTCCGTGACCATGACTTTGCCCAGCCAGGCCATAATTTTCAAAGATGCGGGCATCGGCTCGCCGCTCATGCGATATCGGGCGGCTTTCTCCCCGATCTTGATAAATTTGTTGTACGCCAGGCGGTTGAGCCAGTATGATTCATCGATTTTGAGCCAGATCTGGGAGCGGATGGTTTCATAAATCCGGGGCGCGCCGAACATGAAATGGGGCCCGATCTCCTTCAGATCTTCCATGCTGGTTTCGACCGATTCGGGAAAATTGATGGTGATGCCGGTGGCCATGGCCACGCCGAAGGAGTTCATCTGTTCGCCGATCCAGGCAAAAGGCAGAAAAGACAGGTATTCGTCGGTGTTCGCAAGCTGATCGACCTTGGTGATCTGGATGCCCATGTTGATGTAGTTCTTATGGGTCATCATGGAGGCTTTGGACAGACCGGTGGTGCCGGATGTCAAACAGAAATGGCAAACATCATCCGGGCGGCCCCGATCGATCAGTTCATCGAATCGCTGCGGATTTTCCGCGTGCACTGTGGCGCCCATTTCATAGAGATCTTCGATAAAAATATACCAATCGTCGGACCGGTAGTCGCGCATGCCGCGGGGATCTTCGTAGATCACTTTGCGCACCTGGGGTATTTGATCCCGGACTTCCACCATCTTGTCCACCTGCTCCTGGTCGTCACAGAAGACGGCGGTTACGTCCATGTAATTGATCAACTGCGCAATTTCATCCGGCAGGCTGGTTTGGTAAATGCCGGCCGAAACCGCCCCGATGGATTGGGCGCCGATGGCCATAAACAGCATTTCCGGAATGTTGTCGCCAATCAGGGCCAGCTTATCGCCTTTTTTGATGCCCACCTTCTCGAGGCCCAGTGCGACTTTGCGTACGACTTCGTAATATTCGTTCCAGGTGTAGTTATTCCAGTAGCCGAAATCTTTCTCACGCAAGGCGACCTTGTCACCGGTCTTGTTGACCCGCCAGCGCAGCAGCTGGGGGATGGTGTATTCTAGTAAATGGTCTTGGTTTTCCATAACATATGTGAAATTGAAGTTAATTTAGTGACAACTAACTTATCCCAATTTATAGGTTTCAGGTGTCAGGTTTCGGGTGTCAGGAATATAAGGCGCCATGACCTCAATGCTTGTATGAAACTTCAATGAATGTCGAATGGTGGAATCGCTTCAGGCTTCGCCTTCGGCTACGACCCGACACGTCGCTTAGTCGTTTTAAAATAGATAGAATACAGTATTCGACGTTCGATGTTCGATGTTCGATGTTCGACGTTCATTAGTTTCTTTTTCGATCCGATCTGCCCTTTTTAACCGGTTAGCGGTCTTAACACTGACACCTGAAACCCGACACCTGAAACCTTATTTTCAAAATACCTAAAATGATTTAAAATAGTGGTATTCTATCAATTAAAAAAATGATAGAGCGTAGCGATTCCACAATTTTAGGCATTTTAGGCAATTTAGTTCAATTTAGGCAATTCTTTCTAGTCTTCTCCAATATAGGCCTCAATTACCTTGGGTATTTTGACGATTTCGTCCGGTGTCCCGGAGCCGATCAGTTCCCCGAAATCAAGGACATAAATCCGGTCTGATATGTCCATAACCACGCCCAGGTCGTGCTCCACCAACACAACGGTGGCGTCGCGCTCTTTCTGGATGTCGATGACAAAGCGCACCATATCCTCTTTTTCTTCGATGTTCATCCCGGCCATGGGCTCATCGAGCAGGAGCAGCTGCGGCGCCAGGGTCAGGGCCCGGGCCACTTCGACCCGTTTCTGGATGCCGTAGCTAAGGCTGCCCACCGTGTGCTTGCGGTAGGGCTCCAGCTCCATGAAATCGATGACCTCTTCGACATATCGTCGGTTTTGCGATTCTTCGCGGGAAGCTTTGCCGAAGTAGACGATGGCATGCAGCAGGTTGTAGCGCAGTTTTTGATGCCGGGCCAACATGAGGTTGTCCAGGACCGTCATGCCGCTGAACAACTCGATGTTTTGAAACGCTCGCGCAATTCCCATGTTGGAAACCTGGTGCGGCGACGCTTTGTTGAGTTTATGATCGCCGTAGTAAATATCGCCCGAGGTCGGATGATAAAATCCGGAAATACAATTCAACAAGCTTGTCTTGCCGGCCCCGTTGGGGCCGATAATAGAAGTGATCAGACCCGGTTGAATGTCCAGGCTGACCGCGGACAACGCTTTCAAGCCGCCAAAGGACAAGGTTACATCTGATATGGCCAATTTTTCCATAGTTACCGCTGGTTTTCGAATCTTGATGCTAAAACGCAAAAAAGGCCTGCAATAGTAGACCTTTTCAATCTACAGTTTCGGCATCGGCTTGGCGGAGGCACCTTCTGAACGTGATTAAATCAATCAGAAATTTTTAAGCTGGAATCCAGTGCCAAAATGCAGCTCCACCTCCCACATGATCGTTGCAACCGACTTTCAGATAGATTATGAACCTAATTCATTTCATGGAACGCTATCTATCGGATATCATCTCCTTAGTCAAGCAAATAAACACCAAATTTGAGATGGGTGATAAATGATATTAATATTAATTAGTTACATTACTTTTCAGTTAAAGGGAGATATCGTAATCGAAAAAGACCCATTGTTCCCGGCCGGCGACGCAACTGTTGATAATTATATGAAAATTGAATCGCCAATGCCGTTCCGGGACGGTAGCCCAACATACCCCATACACGATCAATGTCAAGTTGATAAGATAGTGGTAAAATAGTGGGTAATACCCACTACGTATCGTAGGACAGCAGGTGGGATCTCAGATTGATTTTCTTATTCTTCAGCCCGAGCTTTTGGCGAATATTGTAGCGATGGAATAGTACGGTATTTTTGGATATACACAAGAGCTCGGCGATTTCTTTATTGGTTTTACCCTCTTTGACAAGATTAGCAACCCGCACTTCGCCAGGGGTTAGATTGAAATATTTGGAAGACATTTTACTGATGAAAGGCGAAATCATATTGCTTAAATTTGAATCGAGGATGTTGACCAGAGTTTTCTGGTTGGTGTTTAACCGGCTTTTTTTCAATCTTTCCAGATAAGGTGAAATCAATTCCTTGACATTGGACAAAACATTTTCACCTAATTCCTGTTTATCTTCCTCTCTTTGTTTCAGCAGCACTTTTAAAGCGGTATTGACTTCTGCCAGATGATGGGACTGGCCTTTGAGTTCGATCTCACGTTTGCGCAAGGTTTTTTCGGCCCGACGCCGTTCGTCGATTTCCAGTTCGAGCTGGGCATTGGATTTAGCCAGCTCGGCCGTGCGTTCGCCAACCAACGCCTCAAGTTGACCGTGGTATTTTCGAAGCTCGACCTCGGCTTTTTTCTGGGCACTGATATCACGCAGAGTCACAATGTTGCCGGCCGGCTCGCCGTTGCGGTCGAGATAAAGAGTGGAGCTTATCTGAACATCCAGGACCTGATTGTCCTTGGTCAGACGTTTGGTTTCAAAAAGGTGTATCTTTTGTCCGCTGAGCATATTTTCGATGGCTTTTTGGGTCTCCGGCCAGTTCTCCTCCGGCACAAAATCAACTTGTTTGCCCAAAAGTTCATTGCTGGTAAATCCAAAGGTCTGTTCGAAGGCAGGATTGACATAGGTGGCTTTACCCTGGATATTGTAAAGGACAATGGGATCCGGCGACGATTCCAACAGCAGGCGGTAGCGCTGTTCACTTTCCCGCAGGGTCGCGGCGGTGCGTTTTCTTTCCGCGAGTTCCCGCCGCACATCGGCATAGAGTTTGGCCTTGTCCAGGGCCACCAGCGCCAGTTCGGCGAATCGGCCCAAGATAGCGATGTCCTCCTCGCCAAAGCGCCGGCCCATTTTAACGGTGGCCAAGCCGATAACGCCGTGCACGCCGTTGCGATCCTTCAGGGGAATCCCCACCACCGAGCGCAGATCATCCAGGGACCGGTCGCTGAGACGTCCGTCCCATGAGCGGTAATCGACCACCAGCAATGGTTTTTCCGCTTGCCAAACCTTGCCCCCCATGCCTTCGCCTTTTTTCACGCTCAGCCCCAGATGACCCTTAAAAAATCCCATGCCGACCCGCATCTGCATGGCGACATCACCCGGCTCGAGCAGATAGATATAGCCGTGCTCGGTGCCTGTCAGGATGGCGGCCCGCTGCAAAACAGCTTCCAACAGCTCTTCCTTATCCAGATGGTCAATCAATCCCAGGGAGGTCTCGTGCAGGGCGGTGAGGTACTCGTTTTGCCGGCGCAGGGCATCTTCGGCCCGCTTCAAATCACGCAGTTCTTTCTCCAATTCTGCGACCCGGCCGGCGAGCTGTTCCAGGGTCATGTTATCGGTGTTCAGATCCAACAAGGCAGGCCCCCTAGGAAATGAATAATGAATAATGTCAAATGACTAATTAAGGAATTCTATCAATTTTAAATGGAGCAAAGCGACAACATTCTTAATAAAAGGGTGCATGTCGTTGCTAAATTCAGGACATGGATCCCCTGGAATGAATAATGAATAATGTCAAATGAAGGAATTCTGTCATTTATAAATGGAGCAAAACAATGCAATCCTCTATATAATACGGTTCGTTCTCTTGCCAGATAAGGATATGAAATGGGTTGAGATCCGGAAGTGTTATGTTGATTAACGTGCCTCACCCGACCATATATACTCCATTTAAAACCGCTTAAATCCGCATTCCTGACCGGTTATAAATGCCGGAGCGAAGCGACTTCCACCATTATTCATTAGTCATTAGTCATTATTCATTTTTATAATCGTTCTCCCGATATGTTTCCTCTGCAGCATCAATTCGATTTTGTCGTTGAGCTCTGCAAAGTACGCTTCTGTGGTAATCTTCGGCAGCCAGTCGATTTTCCATTCAGAAGCTATTTTTTGCCATATAATCTGTCTGACCGCCATTGAACAACTCTGGGAATCAATGCCAATCAGCCTGACCCCCCGCAGGATAAACGGATAGACATTCAACGGCAGGTCGGCGGAGGCCACGTTGCCGCAGCAGGTAATCGCCGCACCATATTTGGCGGATCTGATGGTAGTTGTCAAGATGTCTCCCCCTACGGTATCGACGCTGCCGGCCCACAGGCCTTTTAATATAGGCCGGCGGCCCGTATCGGTGGCCTCTTCCAGGGGAATGACATTCTTGGCACCGATCTCAAGCAAATAGTCGGTTTCATCCACCACGCCGTTGATCGCCGTCACCGAATAGCCGAGTTTAGAGAGTATGGATACGGCGATGCTTCCGACACCGCCGGTGGCCCCGGAGACCAGCACGTCACCGGCTTCCGGCACCACGCAGTTTTCAACCAAATTCCAGACGGACAAAGCGGCGGTAAAACCGGCGGTGCCGTAAACCATGGCTTCAGCGATCGTCAGGCCCTGCGGCAGAGGAACGACCCATCCCGCGGGCACCCGGATGTACTGTCCAAAGCCACCGGGTGTATTCATCCCCAGATCGTAAGAGGTGACGATGACCTCATCACCGGGTTTGAAGGCATCATGCGCGCTGTCGGCCACGATTCCGGCCGCATCGATTCCGGGTGTGTGAGGAAATTGGCGGGTGACTCCCTTGTTGCCGGTGGCCGAAAGTACATCCTTATAGTTCAAGGAGGAATAATGTACTTGGACGACCACATCCCCGGGAGGCAAATCATCGATTCTCCGCTGCTCGATGGATCGCACGAATTGATTGTCCTGGGCCTCTCTGACCACGAGTGCTTCGAATTTATCCGGTAAGGTCATGTATTGGCTCCTTTGTGATTTCCGGGGCTGAACGTGCCGGCAGGGCCCCGTGTCGATTGAAATTTGAAGAGTAATAATGTCTTCTATTTCTATTTTCTATTCTCTGACATCTGGCCTCTGTCTTCTGACATCTGGTTGAGATGCTCGATACTGGATAATGGATGCTCGATGCTGGATGCTGGATCCTCGATGCTGGATCATGGATTCTCGATGTTGGATGCTCGATACTGGTTGACGGATACCTTATATTGTCAATGAGTTCCGAGCACCGATCTCTAATAACTGACCTCTGATCGCTGGATGCCGATTACCGGTCGCCGACTACCATGCCCCAGACGCTCTGCGCTATGCCAGTATCCCCTAAGGCCAGTACCCATTACCCAATACCCAGTACCCACTACCCAGTACCCAATACCCAGTACCCACTACCCAGCTTCGGCCTCCAGCCGAATGATCACAAACCTCAGGTTTTGCCTTCAAAACCGATAGTCACCCGTTCGCCCTCAATGATGACCGGGACTTTGCGAGCGCCCTTGGTATACTTCAGCATGATGTCAAGACGATCGGGCTCTTTGATTACGTTGTAATAATCGAACGACCGGCCTTCCCTGGCAAATGCTTCACGAGCTGCCCGGGTATACGGTCAAGCATCTTTGCCGTAAATAATGATGGTGCCCGACATTTTTTTCCTCCTCGTCTTGTTTCTACAGTTGAAGTCTCTGAGGGCAAACCTCGCTAGGCCGGCGACGCAGGCTATGGCCCATTTCACCCGTCGAACTGCAGGAGCCTTCACCATAATGTCGCCGAAATTCTTCACCTAGGGTAGGCTGCCGTCGGCCGCGGCGAAGTCAGGCTGCAAGCATGACGAAGACGGGTGCCCACCAAATATCGCCGGTAGCTACCGGCATTTTGGACATCGACTCTCGACTCGATTCGGTTCAGCTGGTGCCGATTGAAAATTTATGAGACAATGGATTATAGATAGTTGCAAAAAACTTAACAACCATTATCTTTCAAGTCAATATTTTGGAATTGACAAATATACGGGTTTTGATTAGGTATTGTAGGTTTTTAATGCCAAAGAAAGAAGCACGGGTGTTGGACAAAGCGGTAACCATAAAAAATGAGCTGGGCCTGCATGCGCGCTCGGCAGCCGGCATTGCCGAAATTGCCAGGCATTCCAAAGGCAATGTCTGGGTGGTGAAGCAAGACGCTAAAGCCGACGCATCCGACATCATGGATATTTTAACCCTGGTCTGCGAAAAAGGTACGAAAATAAGAATTGTCATCGAGGACGCTGCGGACACCGATATCTTAGAAGCGATTGTCGATCTCGTTGATAACGGGTTTGGGGAATAATTAAATATGTCACAACCGTCTGGCGAACTCATTCTGAAAGGTATCAATGCGTCTCCCGGTATCTGTATCGGCAAAGCTTATCTGGTCGACAAGGAAGGCGTGGATATTGTCGCCCGTTATTATATCGAAACGAAAAAACTGCAAGGAGAAATCAAACGATTTAAGGCCGCGGTTAAAAAGGCACGGGATGAAATACGCACGGTAATCGATGATAGCCCGGAAGAACTGCAGCGGGCCCATATTCTTGAAACCCATTTGGCCTTGCTGAAAGACAAAATGCTTTACGGTAAAACCATCGAAATCATTGAGTCTGACGGAATCAATGCCGAATGGGCCCTCAAACGGGTCGTTTCCAACCTGAAAGCGGTTTTTCTCGGAATGGCGGACGCTTATCTGAAAGAGCGCGCCTCTGACATCGTGCATGTGTCCGACAGTATCATGCGCAATCTGGTCGGAGCGAAAACCGAGAAAATTGCGGATATTGACAAACGGGTCATTCTGGTTGCCCGGGATCTGTCCCCGGCCGACACCAGCCAGATCAACCTGGAAAAAATCATGGGCTTCATCACGGATCGCGGCGGCAAGGCCTCGCACACCGGCATCGTGGCCCAGGCCCTGGAGATTCCGGCCGTCGTCGGTCTGAAGACCGCGACCCGCCAGATCAAGGGTGACCACCTCATTATCGTGGACGGCAATACGGGTAAGGTGATCATCAATCCGGATGAGAAGACCCTGGTCGACTACGAAGAACGCAAAATTGATTACGAACAGTATCGGGCGGTCATCACCCGCGAAAGTCATCTCAGCGCCGAAACCACCGACGGCATCCAACTGGAGGTTATGGCTAACATCGAACTGCCGGAGGAGGTTGTTTCGGTAAAAAACTACGGCGGCGACGGCATTGGATTGTACCGCACGGAATTCCAATATATGAACCGTGCGATTTTTCCGAACGAGGAGGAACTTTTCGAAAAATACAAAGATGTCGTCGAAGTCATGGCCCCCAAGCCGGTGACGATTCGGACCCTGGATATAAACGGTGACAAGGCAATTGCCAATCAAAACGGCCAGGATGAGGCCAACCCGGCCCTGGGTCTGCGATCCATCCGCTACTGTCTGAGAAAGCCGGATATTTTCCTGACCCAACTGCGCGCCATATTGAGAGCGGCGGCATTTGGCCATGTCCGCATCCTATTCCCCATGATTTCTGCCTATTTTGAAATTTGTGAGGCTAAGAAATTATTGGATCAGGCCGCCGAATCTTTGGAAAAAGAAGGACTGCCGTATAACCGCGACATTAAAATCGGAATCATGATCGAAGTTCCTTCGGCCGTCGTGCTGGCCGATTTATTGGCGGATCAGGCCGACTTTTTCAGCATCGGCACCAATGATCTAATTCAATATGCCCTGGCCATTGACCGGCTGAATCCGAATGTGGCCCATCTCTACCAGCCGCTGGACCCGGCCGTTATCCGCCTGTTGAAACAGGTGGCCGATGTGGCCCAAAACAAGGGCATTGAAATATATATGTGCGGTGAGATGGCTTCCGCAGCCCATCACGTCCCGTTTCTGTTGGGTCTGGGTCTGGATGAGTTGAGTATGAATCCGCAATCGATCCCGAACATCAAACGGGTAATTCGCACTTTGAGCCACAGCGACACCCAGGCATTCATGCAGAAGGTTCTCACCAAGAAGACGGCCAGAGGAGTATTTGGGGTGCTGAAGGAAGCTTACGGGGATATTCTTGAAAATAAGTATTAGATGCTGGAAACAAAGGTATAAGGTTTAGGGTATAGGGTATAGGGTATAGGGCTTTAGGCATCGAGAAAAAAAGCCTGTTTGAATTTAGATTTGAAAATTAGACGATGGATCTTTCTGAGATCGGTCTCCACATTCTCGTCTTTCAGTTGTGAAGTTTATACCTTACACCTTACACCTTATACCATATACCTCATACCTTAAATCATATACCCTTGATCATTTAATTTGTATATATAACCCGGAATTTCTACCGTTAGTCTAGTATTTATGCAGAAAGCCGCGAAAAAGACCATCGCCGTCAACCGCAAGGCCCGGCATGACTACTTTATCATCGATGAATATGAAGCCGGCATGGTTCTGAAGGGCACCGAAGTCAAATCTCTCAGACTTGGCAAGGCCAATATCAAGGACTCCTATGCCAGGGTTGTGGATGGTGAAGTGTTCGTCTACCAGCTGCACATCGGTCCCTATCCGTTTGCCTACTACGGCAACCATGACCCGCTTAGAACGCGCAAGCTGCTATTGCATAAACAGGAAATCAAGCGCCTGTACAGCAAGGTCAACGAAAAAGGGCACACCCTGGTGCCCCTCAAACTCTATTTTAAAGGCGGCAAAGTCAAACTTTCCCTGGCGCTTGTAAAAGGCAAGCGCCAGTATGACAAGCGCCAGGCCATTAAACGCCGCGATGAAAAAAGAGACCTCGACCGCGCCCGCAAGCAGTATATGTGACAAAAATTGCAGCTCAAAGCTGAAAGCTCAAAGCAACAAAACCGGAACCCTGTCTCCCGCTCTGAATCCATATCCTCCCCGACCCCATCGGCGCTCATGTTATGATCAAATCTGTCTTCAATGGAATAGCACAGATTACTTACAAGCTGGCCTACCGGTGTTTATTGACCCTGTGGTTTTTTACCAGACCGACCGTTTACGGGGTCTACATTGCCGTGTGGCATCAGGAGAAGTTATTGGTAATTAAAAACTCGTATAGGAAGCGGTTCACTTTACCATGCGGACGAGTAAAGCGTGGCGAAGACAAGGTTGAGGCCGCCGTGCGGGAACTGAATGAAGAAGTCGGCATAAAGCTTGAAAAAGAACAATTAACATTGGTCGGCGAATTTAAAGGTCAACATAAGCATGCAACTGACATCGGCACCTTTTTTGAAATTAACATGACAGAAATGCCGCCGGTTAAAACCGACAACCGTGAAGTGATCTGGGCTCGATTTTTGCCCCTGCATCAAGTCTATGAATTGGAACTTAACCCCACCATAGAAACCTGGCTAAAGCACCGCCTAACTGATTTCAAGCAGCAAATCCAAAAGCGTCATCACGAAAGCACGAAATGACGAAAACACGAAAAAACCCGGAATATTTTCAAGTTTTCCAGCTTTCAAGCGCCTCAAAACAAAGCACTCTTCAACATCGTTATCATCTGTTGCCCGGCTTCGGATTGGACAAAACCCAGCACGATATCGGCATACTTGTTAATCATGTCAGGCGACAACCCGAGTTTGTCAAAGCTATCGGTCAGAGCCGACAACCCTTGAATGGAACCGGATGAGCTGCCGAATAACGATGAGGCTTTGCCCGCCAATCCGCTGATCTGCGGCGCCGCGCGAATAAGAGATTCAATGCCGGGGATGGCGTCCAACAGTTGGGAGTAGTCCGCCGTATTCATATTATTTTTGGCCTCCCTGAAAATAGCGCCGGCGCCCCCCTCGGCCTGCTCTTGGGTTACATCGAGCAAATCGGTAAGCGATCCGATTAGCTTGCCGGTATCGGCCTGAACTTGTCCGGAAAGACTGAAAATCCCTAAACAGATTAAAACCGCGATCCTTACTAGTTGACTGTTTTTCATTTTAATCCCCTCCATGCAACGGCTGTTTCGTGAAATAACATAACATTAGTTCGATAATAAGCACGCTGATGTCAGGATACAATACCGGATCCAATCATTCATGTCAGGCGATTAAAACTCCCGCAATGCCCGTTCACCCGCAGCCGGGGATTAATGACTGTCTTAAAAAGATTATCTTTTCGGACCCACGCGCCTCAAAAACTCCCAAACGGGCACCGCCGTCAGGCCGCCAATTACGCCGCCCAGGTAAGCCGGTAATCCGAAGCCGAACAGTTTATTCCAAATGATGCTGATAATAACGCTGGCCGCCACAATTGCTACAACCGTCAAAACCAGCCGCTGCCACAATGCCATGGGAACCTCCCAACCCGGACAAGCCGGAATTGAATATTGAAGATTGAAAATTGAATATTTATGGTATCGCTCGCGCAGCGCAGGCGCTTGCGCCGCGTGTCGCTCTATCCTTTATTAAAACGATAGAATTCCTCGAATCTAAAATCTTTATCCAAACAGAATTCCTCAAATCCAAAATCCAAATCATTGCGTTTGATAAGCTATGCGAAGATTTTCGACATTTTGCTTCATCACCGTCATGAAATCACCCTGATCCGGCGCAGTACCGCAGGGGTCGAATACGAGGCTGTCCACCCCGCGCGTTTTAAGTCCATCCACGGATGCCTGGACGGGCCGGCCTTCCCAGATCATCCAGCGGGCCGGGTGACGCGATAAAATGGTTTCAAGCATACGCCACTGCTCACCATCAGGGACCTGATCCGGCTCCCAATGCAGGTTTTGAATATTCAATCCATAGCGCCTGGCAAAATAGTCGTAAACCGGGTGCGAGACGATCAAGGGCATGGCCGGCTTTTGGCTTACAATCGCCTGGATCTCTTGATCCAGGGCCTTGAGTTCTCCGGCCAGAACGTTGTAGCTGCGCTGAAACGCATCATACAATGCCGGCCGCTTGCGCCCCAGGGCTAGGGCCACGGCTTCGGCCTGTCGGGCTGCCAGCGTCAAATCGAGCCAGGTGGTAAAAGCCAGATCTTCGTGCGCATGCTGGCCGGCGCCCCCATGACTATGCGTCACGGCTCCTTTGATCGAAATATATTGGCCTTTAAATTTTTTAGAGGTGTGAACCAATTTCGATCGCGGCAAGCTGACCTTGGCCACCCATCCGGCATAACCGGCGCCGTTTAACAGGATCAGATCCGCCTGCTGGTACTCGGCAATGACAGCCAGGTCCGGATTCCAGTAAGCCGGATCCACATCGCCTGGAACGGGAAATTCCACCCTGGCGTGTTCTCCGCCGATACGCTCGGCAAAATACTTCAGGGGGTAGTTCACCACATACACGCTCAGCGGCTCGGCGGCCGTGCCGAGTTGGACTGAAAACGCGATCACGAGCAGTAAAATTGCAGTAATCCTCGACAATGCTTCCATGTTTTGCGCTGATATAAGTTTCCTAAATTTCGAAAAACACATCAGACGTTATCCTTTCCCCAGTATCCAATGCCAAAACCGGCGAAGCCGGAATTGAAGATTGAAAATTGATTATTGATTATTCAGGGATAGGAGGTTATAGGTCCTGACACCTGAACACTGACACCTGAAAACTTCAGTTTCTTACAACATGTTGTCAGAAAAACGCAGCTAAGGGCCTAATCCCCAATAGCCAATACCGAACACCCAGCACACAGCATTCCATTGCCGAAAGCCGAATACCGGCTTTTTCAATCCGCAATCTGAAATCCGCATTCCGCAATCGAGTAACCCATTACCTATCTTATGAACAGCATCCTGACAAGCTCATCTGAAACGCTCCGAACCCCGATCATCATGATAGCGCAGAGCACGGCACTCGAGAAAACGATGATCGTAATTTCCGCTGCGATTAACCTGGCAATGGTCATCCGGCTGCAGCCGATTTTAAATATTGTCTGAATCTCACGCTGTCGGAGGCGCAGCGACAGGGTAAATACGAGGATTACCGCCAGCACGGTCGCCAGAGCTACCAGGGCAATGACGGCATCCAGTACGTTTTTTATACGGAATATATTCTGCAGCAGTCGGTCGACTACTTCGGACGGACGGACGATCTGCTGGGCTTCTTCCTGGGCCAGAAAGCGGCCCCGCAGGATCGTGGCCGATTTGGCGTCATGGGGAACGGCAATCACGGCACTGATGGGATAGGCGGCCAGGTTTCCGTGAAAATGAAAAGACTTTATATTTTTCTCCGTGATTTCGGTAAAATGATAAAGCTTGGCAGTGGCTGCGACATTGGAATCGGTTCGTTTGAGCACCAGGGTGGGATCCTTGAGCCGGGTGACATCCTGATGGCCATGCCCCAGGCCCTGGATCACCCAGGCGGTTTTCAAATCCACGAATACGGCGCGATCATCGGAGGTGTGGTTCTGGGCAAGGATCCCGGCCACCGTCATTTTCAAGGGATAGATTCCGGCCAGATCGAACAGGCTCTCCAGCGAGGAGACCAGGCTGTCGCCGGGATTTAAACCCAGGCTATCGGCAACCCTGGCCCCCAGCACACAATCTCCCAGCACTGCAAGCTGTCGTCCCCGGGCAATCGTCAACCGGCGAAATTCAAAATAGTCCAGGGTCGTGCCGACGATGGGGTTGCCCCTGGCCTTAAAGCGCACGTAAAGCGGGATGGGCAGTGCCAGATCGGTATCGTCAATGCGATCTGCGGCCGCCATGGTCATCGGCTCGGGCAGATCGTCTGCAAAATACAGCGTATTCATCACCAGATCCAGGGCGCTGCCTTTATTGCCCACTGTCAACGGTGTTTCAACGGCCCGCGACATCAGCTGCCGCTCGCTTTCGTTCAGCAAATGCTGCAAGGCAAACGGTAGAAAGGAAATCAAGGTGATACAGGCCACCAGCACGGTGGTCTTGATTTTGTTAAAGCAAATATATTTCCATGCTATGTAGATACTATCGATCATAAAAGAAAAATCCGAAGCACGAAGTACGAAATTCGAAACAAATCAAAAATACAAATGTTCAAATGATCAAAACGCTATTCCGTTTTCCGCAGAATTGCACCAAAGATGTTCATCAGTTCAGTGGCTTCTGTAATTAATACCATCCGGTCTTTCTCCAAATATTTCTTATCCTCCGTATCCACCAGTTTGAGCCAGTAGCGGCTTTCCTTCGCTTCTTTACGACAAATTTTTATTCTCATTCTAAAATCTTTTTTGCTCAGGGCCTCATTAGCTTCGATATAATTCGCACCTACTGAGCCGGATGCTTTTACTAGCTGCCTGCAATCCTCAATATTGGAGAGCGTTTTGGGTAATTTTTTCACAAACGATCTTACATTTTTTGCAAAAGCAAGCGTTCGATCTTCAAGGTCATATTGTTTTGAATTTGAGTTTTTGGTCATTTGAATTTGTTTCGGATTTCGAGATTCGGATTTCGAAATTATATATTTCTGCTACCAACCTAATTTTCCTGAAATTCTATAAAGTCTATCACTCGATCAAACCGCTTTAGCAGCTCATAATCATGAGTGACCGCCAGCAGGGTCGTATCGTGTTCTTCCACTGCCCGAAAAAGCAGATCGAGAATACGGGTTTTATTCTCCGGATCCAGGTTGCCGGTCGCCTCATCGGCCAGTATCAGTCCGGGTCGGGGCAGCAGCGCCCGACAGATCGCCGCCCGCTGCTTCTCACCCTGGGACAGATCCACGGACCGCTGTCTGAGCTTGTCGCCGATGCCCATTTCAGCAGCCAGTATTTCAGCCCGCTGCCTGACGGCGGAATCCAGTTTCAGAGCTTTGGTTATCCGGTAAGGGTGCAATATGTTGTCATAGACATTGAGATAGTCGAGGAGTTCAAAATCCTGAAAGACAAAGCCCAGCTGGGTGATGCGAAACCGCCGCCGCTTTCTGTCGGTGAGTTGTTCGATCGAGGTTTGGTTGATGCGAATGCTGCCACGCGTCGGCACGAGGATGCCGGCAATCAGATTCAACAAAGTTGTTTTGCCGGTTCCGCTGGGACCGATAACGGCCACCTTTTCATGCTTGGAAACCTCTAATTCAGGAATATTCAGAACGAATTTCCCGCCGGCATATGAAAACTCCAAGTTCCTGATGGCGATCATGTCATCCCCAAGTTCTCAATCACAAGCTGATTCCTTCAAATTCAGATACAACGCCTTAATCGCTAGGATGGCAGGTTATTTAGCATATCTAATCACGGCGCACAATCCTATCGTCAGAGGGCATTGTCTATTGTGGATCACAGGAATTGTGAAAAGAACTTCATAAAAATCGGTAAGCAATCATCTCAATAATCAACACCGTTATTGACAATAAAATCAATAACTAATTGGATTTTATTGATAAAATTGAATTGTAGAAATTTGGCATGGTTTCTGCTCAAACCGGGGGCAAAACAAAAAGGAAACTAAGAAATTGAAAAGAACCTGCTTTTTATTACTTGCATTGACTCTGGTCCCTTTGATTTGTCAGGCAACTATCCTAAACGCCAAACGGTCGATCAATCATTCAATTGTCTCAAGTCCGTCCCTGAACGCCGTCCAATTGGCGGCGCTGCCAACAGACAAAGACCTGCTCCTTCCGCCCGCATCAAATCTCGCCGATATCCTCTACGACCAGGGAAATACCTACCTTGATTTAGAGCTATATTATGAAGCCATCGAGTACTTCAACCAGGTCATCGTACTTAAGCCGAATTTCCCCGGTGCCTACTTTGATCGCGGCAATGCCTATACCTATTTGGGGGAGCATCAACAGGCCGAAAACGACTACAGCCAGGCCATCGACCTCGATCCGAACTTTTCGAGTGCCTACCACAACCGGGGGTTTATTTACCTTGTATTACAGCAAACGGCCAAGGCGTGTTGGGATTTCAGGAAAGCCTGTGAATTGGGAAATTGCTCGGCATTGAGCTGGGTGGCAGAAAAAGGAATGTGCGAATGACAGCCTCCGGCGAAGCCGGAATTGAAGATTGAAGATTGATCCGCCGAAGGTGGGCACCCCACAAAAACGGCTGAGCGGGAGGCCTCTGGAAGCCCCTTGGAACGGGTAAGGCTATTGCACCTTATCTATATACCCTATATTAATTTAAAGGATCGAAAATTAGATCGCATACCGCGTGAAGCGCCCTATCCGATCAAAGATCGGCCAATGACGACATTTTGAACCTCGGTGGTGCCGTCCATATAATGGGTTACCCGCGCCCCGGACATCTGCCGGGCCAGTACATTTTCCCGTAAAAGCCCGTTAGCCCCCATAACCTGCATGGCGATACTGAGGCCATCGAATGCGGCCCGGGTTGCAAATTTTTTGGCATGGGCCGCCATCACGGTCATATTCTCACCACGATCCATGATGTCAGCCGTGCGGTAGGTCAGCATCCGGCTGGCCTCGAGTTGGGTTGCGACTTCCGCCAGCTGAAACTGCAGCCCCTGGTGATCGATGATCGGCTTGCCGAACGCTTCGCGCTGCTTGGCATAAGCCAAGGCAATCTCCAGGCCCCCTTCAAGAGCGCCATTGCACATGGCAGCCACGCCAAAACGCGCCACGTTGATGCCGTGCATGGCGGCCTTAAAGCCCGCCCCCGGGGCAAAGGCCATCCTGTCGGCTGCGACCGTGCAATCCGAAAAAAGCAGTTCGTTAACCCCCATGGCATGATTGCCCAGCATGTGGTAGGCCGGCAACTCGGAAACTCCCGGTTGGTCGGTCTCGATCACAAAGCCGGCAATGCCCTTGGCCGCGGGCCCGGCGCCGGTCTGAGCAAAAAGCGCCAGCAGATCGGCATTGACGCCGTTGGTGACCCAGGCTTTGCGTCCATTTATGACATACAGTCCGTTGTCGCCGGCAGCCGAGGTTCGAATCGCCGTGGCATCCGAGCCCGCCTCGGGTTCGGTCAGCAAAAAGGCCCCGATGGCTTCCCCGCTCATCAACCGGGGCAGACAGCGGTCGCGCAGGGCCGTATTTTCGATTAAAGCAGCGGCGATGGTCACATTGGTGTGAACTGCCAGGGCCGCGGTAAACCCGATATCGATCCTGGCCAATTCTTCATAGATCCGAGCGATCGTGGCGGCCGATGCCCCTTGGCCGCCCAGTTCGGACGGTATCGGGACACCGGCAAAATTTGCAATAGCCTGGCGTAGAATTTCTTCAGGCTGGTGCCTGGATTGCTCCCAGTGCTCGGCATAGGGCTTCAAGTGCTCCTCGGCAAACGTTATAGCCATCTCAACGAAGTGTTCATCGACGGGATTAAGCGGCCCGGAGTATAGCGTAATTGGCATGACGGATCCTTTCGCGTGTTTGTTCTGGTTGATATTCAAGCTTGTCCAACATTTCGTCCTCGAAATCGAGTGACGTAGCGCGACCGGAGGCAGCGCTTGTATGAGACTACAAAAGTCGATGGACTCGACCGATAATGTAGTGGCGGGGATAAACCCCATAAGCGCTTAAATAAGATATACTATATAGATTGATATAATACATCAACTTGTAATTTTCGCTTACGCGCGTTTTCCATTA
>Ga0056128_1000772_pt1 | contig 31754 bp, 20 predicted proteins | sample WorMetLIZISLAND2_FD_71113 | JGI IMG/M metagenome (GOLD analysis project Ga0056128, IMG submission 71113) | Marine gutless worms symbiont microbial communities from Max Planck institute for Marine Microbiology, Germany - Olavius geniculatus... ...
GGGCGGCGGCGGAAAATTTATGTTATTATTTATTTTTATATTATGACGGGTCATGTAATATTACCCAAACTCATAAAAAACAAACTGACACACAAAATAGTACTCAAGAGAAAGTAAGCAAAGATACTGCAACATTTTAATCTAGATGTAGCCTAAACAGTATTTTTTTCAGTAAAATTTTGAAAATGTACTGAAAACTGCGCTGATATTTTTGAAGGTCCAATAAAAAAAATTTAGGGATGCAGGTTTTTTAGGGAGCACGCAAATTTTTTTTCTTAGGCCTGATGTGTCGTTCAATAACGTATCAAAGCTTTGAAGTAAGCTTACGATGAGATATTCAACAATAACTTGATGGCAAATTGAGTGGTAAATGTGGCAGTCACTAAATCTTGAAAATCGGTCTATTTTTAAACTAGTTAAAAACTTATTCTTGGAGAACTGTAAATATGTGTAATGTGATAACGTATAAGATAAACTATGTAACAAAACAAGACATTTCACATAATAGCTAAAATTCTGCCAAATCTGAGTACACCCGATCTTTCTTGTGAACTTTTTCACATGACTAGGCCCCTACACGTTTTTTTTGCATAGAGATTATTACGCGACGAATGAGCTTAGCCTACTCACAGATAGATCTCTCGAGTTTGTCGAGTGACTCGGTAAGTTGCTCCTGTTCGTTGGGGTCCAACGTGTATCTGCGGATGTTGTTGAGCAGCAGAGGAACTTTGGTGCAGTGTTGCATCGGCGAAATGAGCAGATCGGTCAGCTGCAGCCGGTTGCATCTCTGGTCTTGATTGCACCACTGTGAATACAGCAATCAGTTTGACACATCATCATTCGATGGTATCAGGACTTTAGGTGTACTCTATTCAGGCTGATTCGACAGATGGAGCCTCGGTTGCGTGCAATTCAGTCCCAGACTCAACTAAATTCCTGACTTAGCTTATAATAGAATTGTTGGACAATATACTAGTTGTTCAGTACCTTGAGAAAAATGTTGTATCAAAGCTTTGAAGTAAGCTTACGGTGAGATGTTCAACAATAACTTGATGGCAAATTGAGTGGTAAATGTGGCAGTCGCTGAATCTTGAAAATCGGTCTATTTTAAAACTTTTTAAAAACTTCCACAGCTTGTTGTATGTCATGTTGTTTGTACAAGATTCAAGCAGGCCACAATGAATCGAAATAGGCCTAAGTGGAATTTGGGTTTAACGTGCGTTTGAAATCTGATCGCCGACAGTTTGGTCTGATTTAGTCTACGAAATGGACGCAGCTAAAAGTAGGCCTATATTAGCAACACTTATTTGCCTTTGTATCCATTCTTAAATTTCAAATAATTATCAATTTTGAAGTTTTATGCTAAATATTTTTACAAAGCCGACTGGCAATGTCATTGATGCACATCAAAAGATTTTACCGTAACGGAATACTGAATAAAATGTATCAATATAGTTAACACGAAAATAAAAATACTTATGTAAATGCGTTATTTATGGTAGGCGCAAACAGTTTGGAATAGTTAGGCTAATCAATATATCAAGGTCGTGTCACTCACCTTTTCAAAGTCGCAGAATTCGTCGTTCTTGCGCAGCTGCTCTAGGTAGTTGACGGCCTTGGAGTAGTTGAGACAGTAATCGTGGTAGACTTCGCCGTCACGTGTCAGCTGACAGAACTGTGGCACATACGGACACAACACGTGGTAAAATAACTCTCATGTCATCATCGCCAATTTTATCATGAAGCCCGTAACATGACATTTACTAAAAACCTATAAATCTAAGAAACCAAGATATATCGCGTTCTGAAATAGCTCTTCAGGAATGTCTACTATCTAGGATTTTCACCACTATACTAGTTGATTATCGCAATTGACATTTACTGTAAGTGGCTTTGTCTCAGGACCATGCTAAAGGCTGTGATTTCGCTCTCAAATTCTACTTTTTCTCGTTGCCAATCATAAACACAAACGTGAAAGTCACAAGCTACAAATTCACGAGTGCAATGTTGGATACTGACCCGCTGTAGTCCGCGCAGCAAAACGCTAGTTCGGCCGAAGTCTGCGACGTTATCGTCTTTGCGCAGCAACGACAGGAAGTCACGACTGAACGTATAACTCGCCTGCGCAATAGTCACATCAAACAGCGGAAAATGTAACAATTAACACGCGTCTTCAGGCAAAACAATGAATATTTTATAAAATGCGGCAACTGTATTTTTTATAATTGTGCGGCCGTCCTGATGGACCGCATTAGGGGTCTTGCCCGTCCGTCCGTCCGTCCGTCGCTATATTTCTATTCTACTTATTACACGCGTCGAAGTAGAGCGTGTAATGCACGGCGACTGATATTAACAATAATATTAACATCAAGGAATTTTATGACATCAATGAAGCACGACTGTCGTATCTGACAGAATATACGAACACGGCCTCTATCGAAGTGTCTGCGAGCTACTATCAATGCTGATGTTCGTCAACAACGAATTCCAACGTCGCTAAAGACGCCACAGCAACGCTTTGCTAATTCACAAAAATTTGACTGCGCTACTCAACAGTCAACAAAGTCCAGAACGTCACGTTTGTTTTCCATTGTCAGCTATATTCTGTCGCAAAACTAAATCACCGAGCAAACTAACAGCATATCGTTACTGGGGCTGAGTATTAATAATCGGATTTGCAAACAAAATAATCACGTTAACCTATGTACATGTATGTTGTGCGCATGCTCATAAGACGTGCTTAGAGGTGCGATAAAACTGAAACAACAAATTGAAACACAATCGCATGCAAATCTCAGACGAAGTGAAAAGCGCCACCCACGTCGATAGTAGGCGCCATGGTATCAGAGATATAACAGTGCAGAGTTTAACTTGCGCCAACCACGTTACTATCATATACGTACGTAGCAGAGTTCGTCGAGATTTCCGAACAAATCTTGCGGCTCGGCAAACATCAGATGTCCTTCCACCTGCACCTTCTTCAGCGGCTCCATGAAACACTGAAACGTTTTCCAGCAAACGTTAAAAAATTTCCCCTTCCGGTGACGGCAAAGAAAGTGCACTAAAATACAAAATAATTTTATACCCCCACGTAAAACAGAAAGGTCGTTTTTCTGCTGTACAAATTATAATGCACACAGAAAAACAACCACAATAACTTGAAAAAACCTCAATACGTAAGAGGTGTAAGTTTCTGTGCAAGTTTTCCGTCACAGTTTGAAAGATGCATAGTCGAGAAGCAGAATTTGCGTCACAACTGTAAATAAATAAATATACGAATGTGCACTGTACAGGACGAGTCAATTATAATAGATTATTTTAACTTTTGTTGCATATTTTAACGCAGACTATCGAAACTGCACTGGTGCGTGCAACACGAAGTGGATATATATATATTATTAATTTATTAACTATTAACCTCAAAGTGGCTCGGCTATTAAGAAAACTCTGATTGATTAATCGATTGATTCATTCATTCACTCATTCGCACTCCACGCGGACGGTAAATTCAACTTGGCAACTAACCGATGCATATGTAGATTTTCATTTTCAATGTCTGCCAGCTCCGAAATATACGAAAAACAGCGGATATTTCTCAGTCACGTCGTGCGCGTAAAACAGCACGTAGACGTATGCTATAGCAGTAAGTTGAACGCATGCGAAATGCTAATGCCAGGCGACGTGAAGTATAATTAGCAACTTCTACCGACAAACTCTGTCTTACGACTGGTTTAATTAAGACATATAAAGATGGTCGACGTAAGACATATGACTAAGACGTGCAAACGTCGGTGTTTGGCGGTGCCTGGATAAGACTAATACCGCCATAATACAGTGAACGTAAACACTTTGCGACATTATACACGGCGCTGTAGAAATACGCTTCCATCGATTGATTAAACGATTGTTACGACACCGAACAACGTAGGCCTAGAAGTACGTATGCATAATTGAGACACTGCCGCGCCGTCATATACGGTCTAACTGCAAAGCAAAGAAAAAGTAGACTACGTTACAGCAGACTTGTTCCAAGTATTACGTCATATTTACGTAATCCAGGCCACAACACTGCCACGCAATTCTGGGCATTTCCAAAAAACATGCTGTCCTAGTGTTAACATATAGTACATTAGCCTAAAGCACAGTGCACACAACTTGCCATTCTCGCTGGGCCAGTCTGCAGAAATTTTTTTTTTAATTTTGCTTTTTGAAATGGCGCATTCTGGTGTACTTCTATTTTTGAGAGACAGCGGACCCCCAAACGTCACGATGCCCAGGGAAAACTTTCCCTTCTCCCTCTCGACGGGCCTGCTCCCCTGCTACGACAGCACATAACGTAAGGTAACATAACGTAAACGTGATGCCAGATTGACGCAGAGATGATGGGGCTGATACGTACGTGCTTGAGGACCATGAGATGATCGATGAGGAAAACCGTTTCGCTCTGGAACAGTTCCCAGACTGCCTCCAGTCGCTTTCTCTCATTCTCCACCAACACGCCACCAGCACAGTTCGACAACAGCTCCATCCAGTGAACGCCCTGCATAATATCACACACAGACAAATCATATATTTTTTTATTTGTAATTCAGCAACTCAAGTGACAACAAATAGACAAAAAAAACAAACAAACAAGAAGCGGAAACACATAGCTACAGAAACAGTCAAACCAAATCGTTCAATTCACTTCCCAGTTCCAGCCAAACCAGAGACTGCGCCACATTGCGATTGTCCACAAAGTTTGTCAAAATTCGCGCCTATACGACTCACAATATTAAACTGGACACAAACCTGATATAAATATGACATCCGGGGACTACGAAAACGATTATGAATATTATTAGTAGCTGACGCTTCACAATCAAGGTTTAACGCGTAGTCGGATTTGGAGTCATCAGCAAAAAATCTAATTCACACGGTCCGTTGGATACACCTCACATCTCTAACAAGATTCATCAAAATCGGATGGTAAATTTTGGGATGTTAGAACAAATGTTAGAACACTATGACACAGGCACGCACACACGCCAAGTAAATGGTCAGTCACGCCATGAAAGGCAAGGAACGTGGATGTAAAAAATAACTGCCAGCGGCAGCAAACGGTACAGAGGCACATTAGGCAGACGGTCACTGACCGACAGCGTAACAGACACGGCGATGTTTTTACGACGACGAAAAAAAGTCCAGTAGGCCTAAGTAAACGAAGAAGTCTGTCCGGCAGTGTAGGTTAAAAGCTCACGAGACGAATTACATCACGATGCGTCTAGTCTATAGGCTTAGGCTTGATAGGTCTGTAGAAGCAAGGTGCCCGTCGCCATGATTGGCTGCAGCGTCACCAGACGTTTCGAGTATCGCCTAGGACTACCGAGAACATACAGCATAATGTTCGATTCTCAGTAATAGGGTGTTTACATGATCCAGCATTAGCACGTGTATTTTAAATACATTTGCTGGAAGTTTGCTGGACGTTTGCTGGATCGTGTAAACACCCCATAAACCTGTAATAAGATTCAGCGTTAACAAAGCGTTTACAGCGCAATCGCTGCGAAGCTTCGGTAGCCTAATGCCGTGTTCACAGCGACAAACTCAACTCAACTCAACTGGAGTGACTCACACTGGACCAATGGCAGCGTGCCGCGCTTAGGAATTTTCCACGCTAAGCATTGCAAACATTATAGCGCCAATATGAGGCTAATAGGCCTACGCACTTTACGAAAAAGGAAAGCCGTTGAGGTAATAGCATTAATTATTCTGTCGAACTTCATAAGGAAAAGAAACACACGAAGGACATGCCAAAAAACCTATTCATACGCGGCACTAAGAACAAGATAGGCCCACATAGTTACGTTTAATTATGCGCGAAGCCTTGCGAGTTGCGAATGCGAACGCCGTGCTGGCATTGTGATTTCGGTTTAGTAACCATCACTCATTTCATCACCAAATTCCACGCACTAGAATGGAAAAATGGGTCAGCTGAGTTGAGTTTAGTTTGTCGCTATGAACAAGGCTGCGGGTTCCATTCCCGCTCTTATTTTTTCAGTTCGCGATGTTCATTTTAGGCCTATCTTCGTCGACCCAATCAGACAAAACAGAAATGCTTCAACAAAAATTGCTCCAGCGGGGACATACGAAGCCGCCAATAAACACACGAATGAGAAAAAAGAAATGAACAGACATTACTGTATATTATTATCAGCAGTCTTGTACGTCAACTATGCCATTGTCAGGATGTGAGCAGTATGTAATGTAAGTCTAACCTTGTAGCGCGACAAATAGCTGTCGTTGAACTCAGAACGGCTGAGGTTGCGCAGAACTTCGCTCAGTTCCGGCAGCGCGTCCTTCGAACGATGCGTCTTTTTATCAATCTACCAACGAAACAATAACTGTTCGATGTTCTAGAACAGCAATTGTGTCGTTGTAGCTTAGAGGTAACCTAAATAAGACTGAAATCTGAAAATAAGATCAAAAACTAGAGATCACGCTACCAAGAAAGACAATTTCGATTTAAACAGTAAACCTACTTTCATTAAAATGATTCACAAAATCACTACATCATTTAGCAGTTTAGCCAAAAGCTCCAAGTTTAAACTAAAACGCACACGTGCAGAGAACCGTGGTCTTGCCTTTTTTGGTCTTGGACGAAAGTCCGCTATTAGAGAGACCGAAACCATAATTGCAAGATTAAGAAGGTTAAGATCACAAAGCTCGAGACCAAGATCAAAACGACTTTTTAGCAGATCGCGCTGATGTCGAGATAAGACTGTTTGACGTGGTATCAAATTTTCGTAGTTGCTACAAAAATAACTCAACGCCTAATTTCTAAATGTGAAACATTTGAAAAACTTGCAATACTAACCAATTTTAGCAGTGAGAATGCTGTTTTCAATTTCTTGTCTACAAAACAAATCAACACACACTTTAAGTAATCATCGCTCTGTAACGACTGCCAGCAACATAATGCATTCTAGGCCTGTCTTATAATAATTAGTTTTACCTCGGTTTCAGTTTGGACTGCTATTGGCTGGTTTACGACTAAGTTCCGAGCCAATGTCTTGACGTGACGTTCTGCTACCACATGTTCGCGAAGTTCCATTTCGTGATGTAAACATAGCCGTCTGCATTATTTCGTTTTCTGGCTGTTCAGTGTGATAGGCCTAGGAGGAAAATGAGTGCGCGTTTCTTTAACAGAAAAATTACTCGGCAGTTGCAAGAGTTAGACAATCTGCGGGTGGTTGTCAAATTAAAATGTGTCTTCGTGAAAAACAAAAAAAAAACTTGCACTGCGTGACGAATGGGATACTTTTTATGAGAGGCCGAAGAGGGGCGAACTTATAGTAATAGAATATAATAACATTAATGAAGTTCGTCAGCGACTTTGTTTAGCCTCGTCGTCATAACTGATCATCAGCCGTCCCGGACTGTCTGTCGATAGTAACCGAGCTTTTCCGGTCGCCGCTGCTCGTGTCTGGAACAGTATGCCTGAACATGCCAGTGTCTTCCAGTCCAAACTCATTTGTTCAGGCCCGTCGAGAGGGTGGGGTAGGGGGATAAGCTACCCCGGGCCCCGCGACGTTTTTTGGGGGGGAGGGGCCGCCGTTGGCCAGAAATTTAAAGTACGCCAGAATGTACCATTTTCAAAAAAAATTCAAAAATTTTCTTCTCAGAGGGGCCCCGTGAAAATGTTTAGGGGCTTCGCGAGAATGTTTCCCCGGACCCCGCTGAGGCTTTCGACGGGTCTGCATCTGTTCTGTTCTGTTCTGTTTTTTATCTTCGAGTTATCCCACATCCCAAGTTTGTACACGTGTACGCAGTAACGCCCCGCTGCTTTTGACACTAGTCGTTTATGTTATTCAAGGCGTGTGCAAAGCGACAGAAACGTACCGAAGTGAACTGAACTGTTACATGAGTGCAGTTCGGATCATTTCTGGCGCTTTGTACACGCTGGCGTCGTGCAAGGCCACTCACCCTGTTGTTCGGCTGGCCCTGAGAAAAGGCTGGCGGTGGAAGTGTAGGCTCGCGTGACGGCGAAGTCGGCGATCGTGTTGCGTTTGAGCAGCGGTGGAGCGAGCACCGATGATCGTTTTGGCTTGACCTGGCTGAGCAAGTCTCCCGGGTAATTGATTCCGAGGTCCGCCGAGCTGCGCTTACGTCGCCGATGTCGATCAGCCGACAGCAAGTTACTGCGCGCGTGCATCAACAGGACGCCAGTCTTAGGAACAGCTCCGTACATCATGATAAGGTGAGATAAAATTAGATTAAACGAGCCGAAACAACTGCAGAAAGGACTCAGTTTGTTTTATTGCAGTAGATGTGAATTTTGCAATAAAATACAACTTCTCTGCAAGTTAATCTTTGGCGATAAACTGTAAACCGCATTTATTATTCATTACACGACATCAATACAACTGAAAGAGCATGTAGCCCACTTATTTTAAGAATTTTTTGTGTTTATTTTTAGAAAATATATGCTAAATTCTACCTGCTTTCGACTTCATCGCAGGAAGTTGCCGGTGACAATTCGGTGTCATCCAACGCACTAACAATACCCAGACTCTGTAGCAAGCAGACGAACACATATATGACAGATAGGCTATGTCGCCGAATACAGAGACACGTGCAAATTAGCTGTGCATAATTAATGTTTTAAATTGTTTACGATTTGCCAATGACAGACAAATAAATACATTACTGTATTAAGTAACTAACTAAAGTGACATGACACGTGTCAATTCGCATTAGCACCGCATTACAGTTTCACTGTGTAACATCAACTTTGAACTGATGTGGAATTTGTTAAAGCTGCACAGTGCACAGCAGTTGTACAACGAATTAGCAGCAATTTATACAAGCGGCCTGCAAAGTCAAAAACCTCTAACATGTCAAGATGTTGCACAGTTTGCGACTGCACGGATTGTAGTCTAAAAAGGTCACCACGACAAATCAAATCGGCTACAGCTCATGGCATGCGACTGTATGTCATGACGCGTCCTTTATCGACCTTTTTTCATCGAAACTGCGGTGTATAATATACGAGTGTATGCTGTATGATTTCCAGGAGGTAATTTTACTGTCGTCAGTCGGTCGGCTGCGCTGTCACAATAATTACGCCAGTGCACGACATGATGTTTCCGTTGGTCGTCGGTGGGCCCAGGTTCACCCGCGGGCACAGACCGACCCCCTCAACAAAAAAACCCTTACAACAACCCCTGCAACAAAGCACCTACTGCTGGACACCCCCGCTACGACAAAAACCCTTTCTATATGCTCTTGACCCCGTCGCCCATGTGATTAGGCCTATTGTTAATTGGTTCTTTGTGGTCGCGTCACCCGTCAATCCGAAAAATTCCCCGCGATGGCTAACTTCAAAGTCACAAACGGAACTGTCAAAAACGGTATACACTGAAAAGTTTGTTGCCTTTAGACACTGGCAAGTTTGGCAAGCAGCGATTCCACTTCCAATGTTAAGTGCTTTTGGCTCAATTTCAAACGCCTTAACCTTACCACTTATGATTCGTTTACTGCGAAAAAATATGTAGACTATGCATCGCTGTCAGTTGCTGATCTCCGACGTTCCAAAATATTACAAAACATGTTTTAGCAGCGTGGATAGAAACTGAAATTTCCTACTAATTTACCGTGTCAAAGAATATAAAATAGAAGCCCGATATTCAGTCAATTTCGTATAAAATATGTACAATATGTACTCATCAAATTAATATGTTTTTGAAAGCACGTTTTCCACAAGCAGGGAGGTTTTTGTCGGTTGATTTACGAAATTTTCGTCGTGGCTGGTACAGAAGACAGTCATGCACGGGTCACGCCACGTATTATTAGCGTACGCTAAACTAACGCCGCTGACAGGCTTACTTACATACCTATTACTGCGTGATGACTGGACAGGATACGGTCACGAAACTAACAAACAACATTATCAAAAACGTCCGTAATTTCATGCAAGTTTCTGCTGTATACGTGCTTTGTTTCGTCGAGAACGAGAGCAAAAAACGTGGAGAAAATGGCGTGAATGTTAACCAGGGCGGGAGTCACTGGAGTGCTAATTTTTTGTTCAGAAACTCAAAGGTCGGGTTAGGGTTGCGCAGTAGGTCTAGTCGTTTTGATCGGACTGCCGCACGGATGTCGGCAAACGGCGTGGCCACGTATCTTTGATATAGTTCGTTTTACGAGCTTGTTGCCCGGAGGTGAACGGTGTTTTGAATCCGACGTGCGATTCACGGCATTCGACCATTCAGCAACATCAGGCGACGTCGTGTGGCACGCTCCGTAATAGGGTGTTTACACGATCCAGCAAACGTCCAGCATTACATTTGCTGGAAGTTTGCTGGACGTTTGCTGGATGGTGTAAACACCCCATAAAGTCGTGAATCGACCGTTGCGTGGGCAGTCAAAGTCAACCAGAGGTCGGGCCGGGCCGTGTGTCGAAGTGGAACTGACCAGCGGTCGTGGTCCATATTGATTGACGGTCTGAAAGGTCGGATTATTGAAGACGCTGGGGAACTGCAACGGACGGAACGTTGCTCGCACAGATTTGACAGCCACGCGCCACGAGCAGGGCCTGATTCGATGCATCTATAAATGGGGGCCTGAGAAGGGATTTGGGAGTTTCGCCAGCAGCGGTAGCTAGATGTTGGCATAAGCCTTAGATCGGATTAAGTGCAGTGGCAACTTTTCTGCAATTCTACTACGTCGTACTTATTTCTTATTCCGTGTCAAATAATCGTAATAACTGGAATTAAAATAATTGTAATATCTCCCCAAATGCTGTTGAATTTCTTGATTTTTTTCTGAGACGAGACTGAAATACATTAGCAACTCCCACCTCATAATCTGGGGGTTGCAACCCTTTTACTCCCACCGGGAGCGTTACGCTTCTGGCTACGCGTGGTACATTCGGTCGTCGAGCGTGGGCTAATTCATCAACACTTGCTTCAGCAGCTGCGGAGCAGATATTTTGTATCAGGCGCGATGCCGTGATGTGATTTTTCAGCTTTGGGCGCTGTCACGATTCACGACGCAGATTCAGCTGACAGTTAATCCTACGCTCCGGTGAAAACGATGTGTGATCAATGATTACTTGACAGCATTTCGCATTTACACAGGAAACGCTCTCAGCACTCAGCGTACACCGTTTTTCGCTATCTCCCAACTATTAATAATGATGTTAATAATGACAATGATATTAGGCCTAATATAATTAAACAACAAATAATTACCACCGCCACCACCTCTGTTAGTCTTACTACTACTATGCCTACAATTATTAGCCGACCGCATTTAAGTAACGGTCCAGTTATTGACATGGCTGTCATCTGTCGATGTCGTCCGTAACGGATGTAGGCCTATTGTGGCTAAGCGTTAGGTCGTTGGGAAAATCTTTTTACACAAGTAATTGGCCGTGTGCCCTAAACTCGATCGTGGAAAATTTCAGCCATCTAGTGCAAGTAGAACACCTTCAGATTAAAGGTTGAATGAAAGGAGAAGGGGTAGGAAATTCAAAGGAAAACTGGCCATATCTCAGAAACAGTGAGAGATATGGCCAAGGTTACTATTAATCACTAATTGGAAATGGCATACGCCGTATCAGATGAAATAAAAATCACCGACCTTGGATGACATTATGTAAAAGGACCCATGATAATTATACATTATTATAAAGAATAATTGTGCCAGATTTTTAACTGGTGTCTTTGACATTGTTTAACAGTACTAATCTAAATTTTATACTATGTACTCAGTAGCGTATGTCAAATTTTTACTTTTCCAACTTGTGCATAGTTTGTGTACGGTTTTATAATGGGCCTACATGAATGAGAGTGGAGCGTAGAATACGTAAAGTTGGAAAAAGCTGAGTTCACCTTTGAGTCGAAGATGGCCTGACGTCGGCCTCGGCGTGGTAGAGGCGGTGAATTTTCAACGTCACTTTCCTCGCTCTCTTCGTCCGCCGCGTAGCTGCTCTGACGTAGCTCATCCTGAACAGTCAACTAACATCAGCAGCCGCATTATAGTTGCGAAGTTTGAAACATTTACTTTAAAGTTCTAAATAGTTCAAAAAAGCTCAAAATACCAAAAAGTTCGAATAAAAAGTTCGAGAGCCACATTTCTACATCCAGTCCCAATCGATATCACCGATCCACTGCAACAACGTTCTGAGTTCGCAAAAGTTTAAGAAAAGTTGCATAGTCACTAATAGCCCGTTTACACGATCGAGCAAACATCGAGTTGGCACGTCCAGCTAACATATAGTCAGCTTGTCGAGTCAGCTTGATCGTGAAACGGGGTATTAGACTCGTCTTCTGAAGGGCGGCCAGTAGTCAGTCATAATACCGATAAGAAAAAAACTAACTCGAACTTTAGGAACTTTATTTTACTCACAATAACTTTTATCAAGACTGCTTCGCGGTTTTCGTGTTACGCACGGTTATCGTTCTTTTATTCGTAATACGCAAGATTAGATGCATGGACACAGATCTGTAAAACAGTGCGTGAATTATTGCGGCGAGCCGTGACTGACCTGACACTTCAGCCCCGTATTTCAACGAACAAGTTTATAGCATCGTCTTAACCCATACTGGGACATGATGACCACGACCCCACCGTAAAAAAATGGTCGTCCACCATTTATTAGCTCTCTCTGACGTCGACCTGTCCACTTATTTGGATCACCGCGACTGTAAACCAAAATTATTAATAATTAATCGCATTTAGAAGCGATGATTTATTTTATTTTTTTCTGAACTATAATTCCAATACGTTGATTAATAATGCGGCACGTGCAACAGGAGTACAAAAACTTACTGTGGAAGGCGATAATAGCAAAGTACTTAAAAGACGGCACCATAAAAATTTGGTCGGTGTATGAACCGTGAGCTACCTGCACACCAATACCCCGTTTACAAGATCGAGCAAACATCGAGCTGGCTTTTCCAGCTAACATAATAGCTAGCTCGTCGAGCCAGCTTGATCGTGTAAACGGGGTATAAAGCTCGATTTGACCCCAATAATTCTGCTACAGCGCCCCTGCGTGGGTCAAGTTTTGATCCCGTGCTCGCTTTAACGACATCCAGTCGCACGCAGTCAATCCGTGGAGCGATCGATACGGATGTTGCCGGTGTCACGATGGATGGAACGGATGGGTCCGGTGCACCGAGGCGGACATCAGTCTTCACACGACGACGAATTAGCAAGTCGCTAATCCAGCGCGCAACCGAAACCCTGCGATTATCCGGGGCCCGCCGACCGACGAGGACAGTTTACGAGTGTCGTCGGACAAACAGGCTGTAAACCACTCGGCAACCAGCATCAGTCGCGGTTAGCTGTTTCCTTGTCGCGGTCAGCGCGCATACGAACTACACAGCTTTAAGTTATAGCGCATTAACCCGCCATTCAGCCAGTAAATCGTGTCACTCGATTTACACGCCGTGTCGCAGAACTGAACATTCACCACCGGCGATAAAATAATGTTATGATTCCGCGTAAAATAGCCCGGGTCAGAACTACGCGCCAGGCTTGCCAATGGCATAAGCGCTGATAATGTGAACGCCTCCTCCCCCAAGAAAAAGTTCAGCGGGTGCGTTCTGCCCAAAAAAGTCAGGCATTTGAATACAAAATTAATTTGCCCATTAATTGACCCCATCGTTATACATTGTTTGCGATAGATTAATGCAAAATAAAACCTATGTTTTCTCATAGGCCTACAACTAACTAATGTTAGTCAAGACGTACACGAAGTCACGATAGACAAAAATACGGACAAATTCTAAAAAATACCACCTAACATTCTTCAAGTAAACCAAAAACATTATAAAATAAAATAAAATAAAAGCAATTTACATTACTTTTAGCCTATGGGCGCAAGTCATGATTTCAAAGCAGGCCCATGCATTACTATGAAAAAAGTTATATGCGGAGTACAGCGTGAGCAGCTGCAAAAAATTGCTGACTGAAATACCCAGTGGGAAAAATTAACTCGGCGTCATAGAGCACCGCTCTCCAACGATACCGTCTGTGATGAACCACTGCCAGCCGCAGCCAATAATCAGCGTCAAGCTTCGCGACTGAATGACCACTAGGCTACTTACTGATCACAGAACACTGCAAAATACTTTGTCCGCAGCTCAGCATTATTCTACGTAGTTATAATTCTCGCAAGAAGCTCGTGGTCACGCTCATAATTATGATGTATGTGAAAACAAGAAATATTATTAGATTGTGACCAATCTAATGTACTCCTCGCGCATAATTTTCTTTTGTATTTTAAGAGCTTTTTCGTTTATTTGGGCTTGTATTAACTATTCAAAACCCGTCGTCTAATTGAGATCCGTTTAATATTATACTAATAGTGACTGGCGTCGAGGTCGTTATTGGAAATGGTTTCCCCGAAGTTCATAAAATACTGCCCGATTTTAAAAACTGAGAGGAAAAAATTTGCAATAATGGTCGATGACGCTAGTTGCCATTTGTCTTGTTATACCTCAACGCATGCGTCTATCTGGTACTGTTACGGAGATATGGCGCCTCAGAGATAATAAGGTCATGACCTTGATATTTTGGGGTCACATGACGTCATCGGTCACGTGACCATTCGACTCCCAAGGGTCGACTTCCTATGGGTGGTCCATAGTGACCATGCGTTTATCTAGCACCGTTATGGAGATATGGCCGTTTGAAGTTCTTCCAGGAAGGCTCTTCCAGGAACAGAGGTCGGTCGTCGGTCGGTCGATCGTCGATCGGTCCTCAATATTAAACTGATCTCATATACTCCTCTTTGTTACGTTAGGAACGTAACGCGCGAGGAGTAAAAATACTGCGCGTTGTCAAACTATATCTACCATCGCGGTCGTCTGTCGGGTTACAGACGTAAGATTCTGAACATAAACACATGCGTAAAATAAAGTTTAAAAAATAACATTTTAAAATATTTTGCAAAGAAATACTTTGCAATATTAAATACTAATATACAGCGCAGTACCGACACAAGTAGCATTTCCTGCATGTACAATTTCCTGGGTACATCACCGATCAAAGAAAAGTCTACTGTTCGCTGCTATTCGCCTATGAAGTTGTCCGTTCGTAATAAAAACAATCGTATAAGTAGTTCTCAGTTTGAGATAATGTTAATTGCTAAACCAGTGTAAAGTACCATGGCACTGCAAGCAAATTTTAGTAAAGAGGCTTGAAAAATGTTCAAAAATCTAAGACAATAGATAATGTCAAAAAGACGCATATATACTGAGAGGCGAGATCAACGTATCAACTATCAAGAAGTACACTCCATATCTGAAGTAGTCGCTGATCAAAAAAGACTGGTGCCTGGGAAAGTAGACGCCTCGCTGAGATGACTACCCGCAAATTATACCGACACTCTCCAGTCTCCACTGCAGAATGCTGAGTGTCTCTGGTGAAACTTGAAGGCTTCCAGTTTGATTTAACGTACTTATTCAATCTACTCACTATCACAAAAGTGAGCTCTGATGATCCTTAATAATGCTACACCGTTTATTGGCATTTTTTTCGAAGCCGCAGACAATGTCTTTGGAAATCAGATGCGGCCTGTGACTATGAGTCGCGTGCTTGACACTTTAAATTTTAAAAGGACAATGAACAAACTAAACAATCTCAGAAAAACCAACGCCATACATTATTTTTGAAGTTATTTAAACTTATTCGAAGTAAAAAAATTTTAGACTCTGGTACCATTTTGTCGATACGCATACCTGTAAGAAATCGACATATGCTTTTGTTAAAACCTAGCCAAGTTATTCTATTTTTTTATTTTTTCATCGTTGCCTCATCGTTGTCTCTTTCTACTGCCAATAAAAATTTTTAAAAAGCGTTTTCAGAAAAAAACAGACCTAAATAAAATATACTTTGCACCGAGGGCGATATCAAGTCAACGAACGTAAACAACTTAACGAGCTACGCGTGGATAAAAAGATAGAAATTGTCGTCGTTGTCGGTTGTTGTTGTTGTTGTTTGCTGCTTGTGCTGCTGTTGATACCGTCGTTAATGCGGCGGCAGTTCTAACTGCCGTTTACCAAGGCTGGGTTTGCTTACCATCAGAGAGTTGCAGCAGCTGTTCTGTTCCTCCTCGACCGCTGCTAAACGACACACGCTCGTCGTCACTGTCGACGTCGACGTCATGATGAGATCGGCGCAAGCTTCGACACACTCGAAACAGTCGACAGTGCCGCTGTCAGCGGTTTGCAATGATCGCTGTTCTACGGCGCCACGACGATGACCGATGTGGAACGACAAGGCGAACAGCACACGCCGAACAACGCTCTTAAAGCGACGTCCACTTGGCTGCTGCTGCTGCTGATGATGATGACGACGATCCTGGTGGCATTTGCCACTCATCTCAGCGACCTCACTCCGCGTCACACTCGAGGGGCTGACTCGACGTCAAATAGGCCTATTGACGAGTGACGACGCTGAATTATTATAGTGGAAATCGAGTGTCGCAGACGACAAACGAAAAACGCTGACGTCGTTGTCTCACTGTTTCAGCAAAGGACAAACTTCGTCGATGCTTGCGCAAATAATCTTAACGTAGCCTAGTCGCGATTGCGTCGGCAGTGAAGCGCGTGCTTTCAGTCACGCTACATTCTTCGCAGTGTCGCCCCCTCTGGACTGTATTAAACCGAACTGACTGCATTTGGTGTCGGCGCATTCGCCAGATGTCAACTCTGCTGCTGCAGCTGGTGCAAGACGCAGGAGACTGCACGCCTGCTGTTATGAGGCCATCATGCGCATGGCCAGGAAGCGCTGATGTATTGTTGCCACGAACATAATACATAATATAGGGCATGTTCATTGTTCAGACAGGTGTGGTTTCCCGGCAAATCAGTTATCACAGAAAAAACCTAGTCTATACGTAGGCCTAAAGCCTAGTGCGGTCTGCATGAGATCAACATTAGGCCTATAGAAATTTATAAGGCGCACAAAGTCATCGAGCTGAATCTATCACGAAGCCTAAACACGTACCTTCTCTGTAAACCTGTTACGTATCGTTCATTCACTAGCGAACTGCTTGAGAAGCTGAGAAGCTAATTGAGCAAGTGAGTAAGAGCCTGCCATGGAACTACACATCGCAGATTGCGTATTTTTCTGCCGTCGGAAGCGACGAGAGTATTGTTTCAGCATCGTCGCTAAGATTTTTTTCTCCATTAACACGAAACGCATTGACCGCTGCACTTAGTTGCATGAAACTTAGCAAAAACTTCCAAAAACACGTTTGCGCCCAAGACCGGATCAAGGAATGGGCAAGGTTGGCACAGTCTTAGGGGCCTTAACAGGAAGGGACTCTGCATATTTCGTGACAACAATTCATGATCATTTTTGTCGCTTAGGATGTGTTTAACCTCAAGAAAAATACTTCGACAGCTATCCAGACGCTCCACCAGTCTGAGCCGGAACTTGTTTGTCTCAAAGGTCTACGTATAAACTACTAGACGTAGAATATTTAGTTCAATTCCTTATCGATTTTTTTGGCACTGAATGGCCTATTTTGTGCTGATGTGCCGTTAAGAAACTACTTACTCACTTTTCTTTCTAGAAGTCTGCCAGCTGTTACTTTGCCGCTACTCCGAAGCATACTTTGATGGCTTGTCATCTGACGCCTTCTGATCTGTCGCTTTTCACAATTCGTCTGCTCATGAGACGAAATCTCTCTCACGCCACAGTTGCGTGTTTCACGATTCACTGACTGTCGATAAAGTTCTAACGTTGTCTCCTCGTCACTCCTAGCTTGTCGTATTTTCTGTAATTTTTGAAAAAGGCTCAGTCTGCCGCATCAAAATCAAACAGAACATTACAAAACGTCAAAACGAAAGAAAAAAAATTTATAAAATAACAAAAAAAGTCTGGCTATATGACTAATCTATAATGCGAACCGCTGACATAGACATAGGCCTACATAAATGTATTAGGCCCCTCTAGTAAATTGTCACTTTGGCCTACTGACAGCTTCTGTTCAACTAAAGCAACTAGACACGCTTTCTCGCTTAAGTATGTAATCAACCACTTCGTGAAAAGATAAGAAAAATACAGTGAAGAAAAAATGTAGATAGAGAAGCACAGTGTGGCCATGCCTCATGCTGCTAGCACGTCCCCTTTGAAGTCAAAAGTAAAATAAATCGTTGCCTGTAGGCCTATATAATTTTTGTGTTAAATTTCAGTCAGCTCAACGGCCTGCGTGTTATTTTTTATTAAAAAGATATTGTGCTTTTTATTGCTTAATCGGTAATCTTTAATCCTCATCGTTAAAAAAGTCGATTAATTTCGAACAAGCTGTCAGCAATAGATTATCAGCAGTTAAAATAGCAGTATACTATGAATGAACCTGGAGTGAAGTTGCAAGGAGTTGTCGACGAGCGTCTACGTCGTCAGTTGACGTTGCGGTTCTACACGCTCGCAGGGCCCTACCTAATATAGACACGACCAACGACTTCGCCTGTTAGGGCACTCGCACACGTGCGATAAGATGAAATTAAAAAAAAAACAATCGTCGTCAACTTGTTTATTGTTTATCACACGGCGAAACGTGGCGCTACAAACTTGCATAAAAGTTATACTCCATCGCATGGGTTCGCGCGTGTTGCAGTAAGTTGTTTTACAGTTGTTTCAGCTTGTTTCTATTTGTTTATTTAAGCCAATTTATCGCATAAACACCGTGTTTAAAAAAAACAGTCAAATTGTTTTTCTCATAACTTTGTTAAATTTTCACCACCTTTGACAATTTTTGGCACAAAATGGCTTATTTTCCACTTCGCCTAATTTATGTCAACGCACTACCATGTGAAACACACATGCACCAAATTGTTACATTTCACGATGATTATTTGTATCCAATTGCTCACTTTTGCATCATCAATTCGACAGAGGGCGCCACGTGATTTATTAATGTTGTTGTATTAAATATTTTAAGGTAAAAATAACAGACAACAAATTGGCTGACTGATAAGCTTAAAACATGTCTAATCGATGAGTGAATGCAGTTTGATCAGTCAACCTTTGATTCCACTATCAGCCAGTGGCGTTGCATCTAAGCCATTGTCTGTGTATGCTGGGCACACTTTTGGCATAGACGCCGTTAATTTGCAAGCGAGATATTATACAAACTTACAATTTTGCCAAATGATGTACATTTCACTTATTGTGTGCTTATTTAAGTCGTTACAACGTTTACTGGAGACAACAGCTCAACGTTATGCAAAACTGGAGCATCTGCGCTTCACACGGTAGTGCGTTGACATAAATTAGACGAAATGGAAAATGAGTGCATCGTACATAACTCTATCGTTTTGGCCATCTTTCTGCCAAAAATTATCAACATTGGTAAAAATTTGACATAATTATGACAAAAATAATTTTGACTGTTTTTTAAACGGTGTATACAAATGCTCCTACACAACGACGAATAATGTATGTCCACATTTTGGTAGATCTATCCAGGTCTCGGACAACAAGAAACACTTTCTGAGATTTGTCAAAAACGTGTTCCGGTGTTCCGATGAGTGATATTTTAACTCCAACAGACCAACGTGCAAAATCTCTCTTTGCGTGTCAAGATAGATTCAGCAAATCTCGATCTGGTTCTAGAAGTTTTAAACATGTTGCATTATCGACGTGTTTTTGGTGTCGCCGACGTGTCTGTGACTTGTCGCAGAACTTCTCAAAATTTGGTTGGAAACCACGGATTTCAGCACGTTCTGTGGCTGATAAAACTAAATGGAATTTTTGCATAATGATGCAATGGTCGTCAGTATCGAAGGCAAAAACACTGCGTGTGAAGTCGGCCAGACAAGAATCAGTATCAGAAATCCTATGATATCGTTATAAAGTATGGCTAACGGCTTGATAATTATTAACGGTGATAACCGGCAAAAAGTCGCCGACGGAAGTTTTAGCTTGTAAGACGGATAATTAGGTACAACGATTTAGTTTTGTAGCCTACATCAAACGACTGTAACAATTAAATTTGCGATCTGTAACAAAACTCAACAATAGTAAAAAAATAAGGTCGAGATTTTTTTACGCCAGCATATGCACAATGCAATGCTTATCTTAAGTATAGATTTAATTCGTGAATAAACTTAAGACGACTGAAACGGCCGACTGCAATTATTCAGGAAGACGGAAATCTGCACCAGATTCGGACAAGAAAGATATTTATCAAATGTACACATTTATTTCGAAGCTAGCAAAAAATCGATGGCATACGCATGCGGTTTTGTTAAGTTAACAGGTGTACTAGAGCACATTTTGCTCGCAGTGGTTCGATGCAAAGAACGAAAACTGGTGGATTCATCTCTTCCGCAGCCTGCTTAGCAATTGACGCAGCTAACGCTAACCTGCTTACTTGGGCGAAAACTTCACTACGTCGATTTTTCTGAACTTGTACAATAAACACACAACATGTAGCTTGGTAGTGTATAACGGTAACACGTTGGACTTGCTATCGCGAGATCGTTGGTTGGACTTCTGGTCGGGTCGCTACCAAGTGGTTAATACTTGGATAGATGACTGTCTGCGGACAGGTAAATTATCTCGGTATACAACTAACACCAATGTAAACTCAACCTTCTATTCCTTCGGGGTAAGTGAATCGAGTACCGGCCTGTTTGACTGGCGTTATGGCGCAGCGCGTTCAACCGTGTCTGGCGGCAGGTAACTGTGTGATTCCATATAACAAGTGGCGCTCCCCTCCCCCCCCGTAGCTCTGAGATGGGTTTGCTACAAAGAGCTATGCCATTGTAACGAATCAAAGCAGATGGAGTTCGAGCAGTATCAGTTGTTGCAGCTAGTACTAACGTGCTTTCTTACCGTGCTTGCGTTGTCCGTCTGACGTGACGACCAGCGACGGCAGCAGACATCTTTGCAGCCATAGTAACGGCGACACACGCGGAGACTGCAGCGTGTCAGATCTCATCGCCAGGTCAGCTACAGATGGACTCGCCGTCTTCGTTCTACTAACAGTCGCCATCTCAGGCTCACTACTCGCCCCATCACCCAACAGTACCCCACGGTACTCCCTCCGCCTTTCCCCCACGTCGCTTATCGTCACCCCTGCCCGCTTCCGTGCTCTGCCGACGGCAAAATTCGGCGTCGACGTTCTGAAAGGCTGATCCAGATAACTGCAACGACAGACAAAATCAGCCAGATACCAGCTCGTCTTAATAAATTTACTTTAAAAAAACTTAACGCAGAATACAACAGTCATCTGCGCTGCAATCTGCAAAACATGGCCAAGTGCATTCGGTTTAATCAGGTAAATAGACAACTCAGAAATTTCTGAGAAACATCGAATATTTTTGATCTCGTACCAGTTTTTTCGCGTCACTGTTTTAACTACTGCAACGTATCCATTTTTGTCTTGTTTTTAATGTAAATCTCCCAATATATGTGAAATGAAAGTATTCTACGCAGTGGATCAGCTTCATACTACTTCAGATGTGTTCCATCTGCAGCTTTGTTCATGCCGCTTTTAAAACGTTACTTTTTTGTTATTTTTGTGCCATAAGATGTAAAAGCCAAAAATTACAGTTACTAGGCCTACTAGAACTATCACCACTACAATTACTACTACTACTGCTCCTACTGCTGCTAGTTAGTAGTAGTAGTAGTTGTTGTTGTTGTTGTAGTACAAGAGCGATTTTTGGTGGCAATGTTGAGTTTAAGTACAGAAGGGTTGTCAGAATTTGCGTTTGAATGTTACGGAAAAATGTAAAAAGTTTTTTTATAATAGGCTATATGCACAAAACCTATATTTGAAAGCCTACTGCTGTAGTTTTATCGTTGTACAAAAAGGCTTATTTCTCGAAGTACAGAGTGATCGGCGCAAGACTGCACAGAAACGACATAGTAGCGTCGAAGTTTGGCGTTAGATAATGTTGTTAGATCGAGACATGCAAAACAGACAGGAAATGAGATCGCAGACCGCAGCAGACGAAGACACCGAAATGAGCGACGAATTATAGTCGTTGACGTGCTTCTGCCGTCAATATACGGGCCAACGTTCATTGGAAACAAATATACTAGAAATACTACCCTCCTGACAAAATCTCTCCAGAAAAAAATCTCCTTTTTTAGAGTTCGGCTGGGGCGAAAGGCTCTCCCGGTACGGAAGATCATTGTTGTAATAAAATGTAAAATAATGAGAACATAAACGTGAGAACGCAAAACGTGTACAAAGTTATTGTACACAAAAATTCCGTCCGGGGATTTATCCCATTTTTGAGAAAATTTTGTACAAGGGACTTTGTTTGGGGAATTATGACCGGAATTTAAAAGGTTCAGCATGCCAACACCAACAGAGCAGCGGAGCACTGCAAATTACGTCTTGCGTGTTCGTTAGCAGGCAGTAGACTATCTCGTGTCGAGTAGGCTCGAATTGTTGCTTCTAAGTGCCGAAAGAAGCAATGAGCGAGAAAGATGTTTGTTATTGACTGTTGTCTGTACGGTTGAGGACGCGATGACGTAGCCAAGAAAACTGTGGAGGGCATACTCACAACTTGCTGTTTTCGTCGCCAACTAAAAACTTTCTTCTTGTCTTAGCTTTGGTCATGTCGCCTTACCCCTGACACCGTTCGCGCCACAGATTAAGCGAGCTTCTTGCCAACATTGTGCGTTATTTATGTAGGCCTAGATTTTCTTGTTTTTCACTTCTATATGTTACTGCACACTGCTAAAATTACGTAACAAGGTGCAAATGGAATAAAGAGTCTCCGAGACTGCTTATAGCCAATTAAATGCAAGTTCTGGCTACGACGTGTTAAAGGGACGTTCAAGGAAATCGCCGCAAACGTCGATCTGTGGAGAATTAAATGTAGAAAGATGCTCTCAGCAACACCACGAACAGCAGAGACCACTTTTAGCAGCAAGCCACCCACAGCGTCGACATTACTGCGATTAAACGTCTAACTCGGCACGGATAACACGTCATTCCCAAGACCGATCTTTTCAATCAGTCACTCACGCGCACGCACTTACTACACCAAACGCAGAACAGCAATTACAACGACGCACGAAAGAAACTGCACCAAAAAACAAATAAATTAACAAAGTGAATGTAAGTTCCCAAAAGAACTGTTGCTTACGTGATTACGCACATCCGTGTTAAACGGCACATCAAACAAGTGAAAACAGAGAACGAAAGAAAAAAGTTGAAACATTTTGATCAATAATTTCTTCACTAAGTTTGAGGTCCATGACCACGGACCGCCAACGAAACATCCCTCAACAGGGGGCCCATAACCACCAAAATGGCTAAAATTTACAATACAGTTCCCTCGTCATTTTCACTTTAACCACCAGGCACAGTCATGTTACATAGAAGTACCGTATTGACCGAGCTCGTTATTGGTGACTCATTTTTCCTCCGCTTTCCTCTGACTAATCGCTATCCCCATTCCCCACTGACGACTGACGTCAACGTTCTGTCATAAACACGTTGTTTATCTCGACTTTGCGCGCGAAAAACGAACAAGTCCTCACTGCATTGTAAACTATACTGAGTGCCCGAAAATCGCAGCAACTTTTAAAATTCAGCTTATAAACGTTTACACGGTGTTTCATAAAAGGACCCCTTTTTGTTTTTTTCATAATCCACTCAAATGATAAGCAATTTTCATGAAATTTTTATCAGTTGTAGCTGAATAAATACTAATTTGAAATGTTTTCAACAAAACATGGCAGTTGATCAAATATTCTTTGCTAGTCGTGATGTAATGCTGAAATTGTAAATTAAAAATTGTTTCAAAATAATCATGTCAAAGCTTTTAGACAGAGTCTAAAAGCGCATTGACCGAATGTTTAGCAAGATGCGCGGTAATACGATAGAATTACTTAATTCACTGCTGTAGCAAAATAATATAATTACGTTTGTGTAGTGTGTACGAATAGTATCGTGTTCGTGCAATACGTGCGTCGTTTGCATCACTGTCAATACAGGTAGAGTGTACTACGAATGATAATTTTACAGTCGTGGCATGGACGTCAGTCAGAATCCTATACCCTGTTTACACGATGAAGCAAACATCAAGCAAACATAATACAAAATAAGAACACACGTCGTGCACGTGTATTTTGAATACGCTTGCTTCATCTTTGTTTCACGTTTGCTCCATCGTGTAAACGGGATATTATGCTCCGACATCGCTCGCGTGACGTTTTACTGGCGTGTTCCCTGTAGACAACGTTCGCAGACTAAAATCAGTTGGCCGGGAGATGTAACGTCAGTGGACACCAGGCAAGCAAACAGACATGCAAATGATGACACGGGTTTTCACTCAACGCAAAGCACGCAAGTGACGCAACATTCGAAACGCAGGGCCTTTGCAAGTGACGCAAGCGACGAAAGCAACGGGCGCAAGAGAGTACGCAACAAACACAGATTTGACACAACAGCCAAAACGCAAGGAACAACTCGCTTGCGTACTTTATTCGCGTCATCTGCGTCACTTGCGTCAAAAACGACGCAATGGTCTCGCGTTGTGTACGTTGCGGCTGATGGAGATGAAGCCTAATTGTTGCCACTGTTAATTGTCGTATGCGCCGTCTTTCCAGCGACATTTTGCCGCCAGCGCAGCATTCGACCGTCGCTAATTTAAGAAACTGCCGCAGTTTGACCGAGACTTCAATCAGCGACGGTGAACAACAACGTTGCGATAAAGGCTAAAGGCTAAAGGATAAAGGCTGTTTTGCCCGTCAGCAAGTTTTCACTTACCATTGGCACGACGAACGCGCCAGCGGTTGTTGAGAACGTCGTAATCACGTCACTGAGTTTTAGCATACTTCGGTCGGATATTTTATTAATACCAATGTCTCAATGGTACAATGTCTTAGACAAAACATATTTACCATGCTGCCTTTCTAACGTGCAGCATTGCGGTCTGCCCGTCCGTTCATCTGTCTTTTCGGGCTTCTAACTTGAAAACAAAAAGGCATAAAAACCACAATTGTTTGACGTGAGACCAAGACCGTACAACACGTAACTGCACTTGCGATATAGTGCTCTGGCAGAAGTGCAGAGAACTGACCAGTTAGTTAAGTTCAGGAAGGAAGAGTTTATATATTCTGAGCAATCTCAGTGACCGGATGTTTATGAATCATTGAAGAAACAGGCAGAGAAGAAAAGACAGAGACCGGTCGAAAGTTATTGTAGAAGTCACTATCCTTTTCCTAGCAGAAAATATTCGAAAAAAAGTCATTTTTGTCAAAACTGATCAAAATAATCAACACAATATGTTGCATTCGATAATTTTTAACTCAGTAAATTTAAGTAAATAAATTCATGTAACGCAAAGCGTCGGCGATTATCCCATCAAATCTGAGTCTATAAAGTCCTGATCTAATCATTTGCAAAAACTCTGAAATCAACAAACAGTTATCAAGCGATTCACAAATATTGTAGATGCACACACAGTATGCCGGTCGTCAGTAATTATTATACTTCTCATTTCTATACATAAGCGGCAAACCGCATTAAATATGAGCAGAACACTTGCATGAGTTTTGACCAGGGAGTGGTTATTGAACACGTGAGAGACACCACATGAAACCAAAAATAAAAATAAAAAAGGAAAGAAAAGAAAAAAATTGAAACATCTCGATCACAAAGATTGCTTCAGTAAGTTCAAGGTCTTCGACCACAGACCACCAACAAAACATCCCCAAACAAAGGGCCCATAACGACCAAAAAAGCTAAAATTTACCACACAGTTCCCCTATCTTCTGCATTTTCACTTCAACCACGCCTGCTTACAATAAAACATAAAAGATGAGTTAAGCGGAGCACCACCTGTGTTGTGTGACGGCTGATCTCTGACTGATGCTGATGCTCTCTCTGGCGCCAGACTCCGACATTCGACTGAAGCGGTGCGGCGGCACTGCGCCTTCTCCAAGGAGAAATGGCCAGGCTGAGTCGACCTCGGTTGCTGGTTACGTACCGAGATGGTTTAGTTGACTGAAGCGGTGCTGAACGTCAAAGTCGGCGAGAGTGATGGCCTTGCGACGCCTGAAGTGACGTCTGAGTGCTGCGACGTCGACGCGTGGTATTGCCGCGACTGCCGCCGATGTCGTCGCCGCGCAGCAACGAACCACTTCCTGACAGCTCGAACTGCGTGCCGGAATGGCTTGGTGGTGGAGACGAAATTCCACTTACCATGACATGTTGTAGATATGTCAGACAACACGTCCTACGACACGTTGGACAACATTTTGACGTGTTGTGGATTTGTTCTGGACTGCGATCTTTCATTCGCTTTTACTACAATTGCGTAAATTTGTAAATATGGGTAATCTTCAACAAATCGAAAGCAGTGGAGTTTGCGCTTTATTTCCATTTGTTGTGGATTTGTTGTACAACAAGCTGTACAACAGATCCAAAACAGATTAAAGTAGAGTGGAGCTTGGGGTTAACTGCGTGCCGGGGTGGCGTGGTCAGCGGATTCTTGACGCAGTTGAGCGACTCGGGTAGACGCACCGACGCCTCGTGACTCGAACGCAACGCAACCGAGCGACTGTGATGCGTCCTATCAGACTAATCAGTGACTACTACTACACGTATTACCACTACAACTAGTCTACTACCACAAGCGAGCGACTGTGAGGCGTCCGGTGGCGGAGCGCTGTGCACGGCCAGCGTACGTCGAGGTGAATGAAGCCAGCCAAAGACTGCTTCATCGTCGTCGTCATCGTCGTCGTCGTCGTCGATGTCGGCCGCGTCGCCAAGAGTCGTGGTTCCGCTGCCGTCGGTCGCCGCTAGCGAGATCTCCTGCCACGCCGAGATCTCGCGCGACGACGAGAACTCACGCGAGATCTCCTGCGACGAGAAGTTGTCGACCTCGTCGATCGGTGACCGGAAGTCGTGTGACGTCATTTCTGGTCGGCGCGTCAGAGCGTTCCAACTGATGATGCTGCACTGCACGCCGACGTCGCGGTGGTCGTAATGAAGGTTATGAAACTAATATCTGATTATTCGACCAAAACTAAGTACTTTTTCACAGTATATCGCCGATCACTGGGCGTGCTGAATGAGCAACAGCTGTATCAATGCGGCCTGCAGACCGAGGTAGTGTTGTATAGACCTAGTGGTCGTCGCGGTGGTCGTAAGGACGGACTGGCGGCGACGCCGGTGGCTGACGACGCAGTGAACGACCTCTGGTAGTCGGCTCGTCGGCAGACTTGTGACTGGGCTGCGAGTGAGAACGCCGCATCGCCGTCTGTCGCACTGGCCAACGGTCGTCGCTGAGTCCTTGATGCTGTAGAACTTCGCTACGCCAGCGATTGCGTAGGTACGCCATAACACCGAGCGACTTTAGCTTCCTACGCCTCGCCAAAGCTCCCGCCGCATCTTCGGCCATTTTGTATGTAGTGATCTGTTTTCCTACCTGGATTAGTTTTTTCCTATCGATCTCAGCTTATACGTAAAAGCACGGAGATTAGCTTGCCAACGTCCTTGTTGTGTCCAACGAATGCACGACTAGGAATGAATTCGCAGCCGATTTATTGAACAAAAAGCAAAATTTTAGACGACTGGTGAAGTCGCAAACTAAACCTTAGCGTGATGTAGGCTAACTGTTCTCACGAGTACGGTCCAACTACTGGCAAGGTGTCTGATCATAATCTGCCAATGTCGTCAGTACGCTCTACACAACGGCTGACTGACTAGTAAGCAAGGTTTTTCGTTCGTCGTGTGATCATCCGGGCAATCTGTCGCTCAGTCTATTACAGATGTGTTGTAACAATAATTAAACCAGACTTAGTTTGCACTGATACAGTTTTCACAGCTTTCGGCTGCAGTCGTGCGTCATAAAGCAAACGACGATGTAGCCCGGGCAATCTAAGCGTGGTTTAATTACATACAATACCGCACTGTCTGGAGTGGCATAAGCTCAGACTGCGTATACGCTTAACCACACCAGCAGTGCGGTATCTAGTAAGTCAGACCAGTGTAGCGTGCACACAGCCAGTGCTCAGCGAAGCCATCAGATGACGTCACAGCAGCATTCTGCATCTCCCGCCACGCCAGCTGCTGCAGCAGGGTCTAGTCACCAGACACTTCCTATCAGACTCAGTGACTACTACTACACATACTACACTACAACATACTAGTGCTACTACTATTTCCGTGCCGACCAGTCTTAGCAGGGAACAATTTAAGGCAGGCCTATGTAGCAACAACAGCAGCAGCAGCGGTGACTATGCAACAACGACAACCACCACCACCATAACAACAACAACAGCGACTGAAACTACAACTACAACTACAGTAACAACAACTGGTTAGTGTACTGTGTCCGGCCAGCAGACTCAGTGACTGCCGATGTGGTGTCCACATTATCTGTTGCACTGGCGAGTGTTCAATGCTGCTGTAATTATGACGAGAGACTCACTGTCTCACATACGTCACCACCTGCCTGCATCAGCTATTGCTGCTGCTGCTGCTGCAACAATCCCTGGCCCTGGCACACCAATTATACAGCAGCAGTTGCTGCTAACGCTATACCTGTGCAGCTGCTGACTGCGATTGCTCGAGCCTGGACATGATTGGCGATGTTCGATAATAAGATATTGTCAGATTTATTTTATTGCAGCACACTATTAAGACATGTACTATACGCAAGGGTATAATGATGACGACAAAGTGATGCGCGGTAATAAAATACTGAATAGTTATTTATTCATACATGAAAGCAAAATGTACATTAGAAATATGGCCGCGCTGGCCAAGAGTGATAAATATTCTGCATGGCACGGGATAATAGCAGCAAGCTGCAAGCAGCTTGCTTCTTGTTTTGTAATGTTCATATGTCAACGGTTTTCCGACGTTAGCAGTTCAAGATCCAACTACTAAAGTGCTGGCTGCGGGTGGCATTTAGAAACGTCATTAGATAAAAAAAATCAATTATTCTAGAGGCGCATTACAGGATAAATTCGTACATGTGTGCTTCATTAGCTTCAGTAAACGAAAGATTTAATGTGACGGCACTAAGTTTGCCTTACTAAGCCCTGTGGTCATTCTTGTTGCATATGACATTTTGTACAGTCCAAGTGACTGACCAACACAAATAGCAAAGTAATCCCTGGTGCCAATGGTCGTCAGTCCATTAAAGAGTGTATAAAGTAATGCGCGCAACTGCCGTAGCTGTCAGTTCAATTCGGTTTAGCTCTTTAGGGACACTCAGCGTGATCGGAGTCGAGTAGGAAAGCTTAAACGCCAAACACCAGAAATCTGGAGCGTCGCACGGTGAAAATAAGCGCACATTTCCGAGCGGAACCAGATATGGGTGCAAAAAAACCAAAAATTTCCATTTACTCGAAACTGATGAATTTTGGTCCACATATTTTGACACTTTTAGAAAGCACTCGGCAAGGGCTACAAGGCGATATAAATTTGTGGGCTGAAATTAAAAAACGGCGGAGATATGGCGATGGGGCGAAAAACGGAAAACCCTTACTTTCTCGAAAGTGATAAACTTTGGTCCACATATTTTGACAATTTTGGAAAGCTCTTGGGCAGGGCTACGAGACGTCAGAAATGTGTGGGTAAATAAAACCGATCAAAGTGTATAAAAGTGCGCTTCCGCTACAAAAGGCCCAAAAATTTGATCTAATTTCGGTAAATAATTAAGGTAAGTAAATGCAATAAGTAAGTATAATCAAGTCAACTTCCAAATGCACTACTGTCTTAAAGAGGTACATCAGCCGTTAGTTTTTTTAAGAAGTTGATTGGTATTCTGGCTGGGTAAGGTCGTCGAATATCGCCATAATCGACTCGGAAAAAAACGTAATTTTTTTGATTTTCAAGTTTTTGCCAAGTCGCTGTGTAACAGCTAGGTTACTGAAATTTGGCAGAAATGTTTACAGCTGTCCATTCTAACACAATCTGTACTTTGACCCAGATTGCGCTATAAATGAAACTGCTAGGCAACGCCATAGTAGCCGCCGCATAGCGTATTCGCCAAAAATACAAAGTCAAACAATCGTTTTTTTCAATTACCTTCAAAACAAAAGATGGTTAATGAACGCAATTTGGCGCGCTAAAGAAACGCATTTAGGCCTACAATCCAGTATAAAATCGGGCCAATCATTGGCCCGGTTTATAAATAAGCGAAATATCGATGCTTGCTGGCGTTCAAGTTCATTTTCGCCAATAACTGGCCGAAAAAGACGATTTTTGAGCTCTAGCGCCTAAACCGTACAGTACACCCTAACAAAAAGTGCTCGGGATAGACATTAACGATCACGATGTGACAGAGAGACAGACAGAATTGCGATGGCTAAGACGCGCTAAAAGCAGTAGCTGCTTTCGCGCGTAAAAACCGAGTAAATTCTTGGCGGTTATGTAATGACTGGCGCGTCGAATAGACATTGATGCAGAGAGCATTATAAGAAGCAGAGAAACATGAGAGAACATGCGACGACGTAAGAGGGCCGGAGATATGTTAGTTACACGTTTAAGCTTAGTGCGTTCTTTCTCCAGTCTCCCGCTAAGCAAAGTAGTTCAGCGCCGGAGGCAGTCATCTCAATGCACACCTCAGCGCCGCCGCCGCCGCCGCCGCACAAAAATGCCATTAGAACACACCGAAGACGTCGTCGACACCGACAACGATAATGACCTTGGCTGGCTCCACCATTAGGCTAGTGGAACGCACAAATGCACAGACAGAGATTCATTAAGTCACGAACAATTTCTTGAAGAAGAAGCTGAGCTGTCGCAGTGAAGCTCGGTATCGGTCGTTCGGTAATCGTGACAGAAGAAGGGTCGACAAATAACCAAAAGTGAAACCAGCTGATAATCGCTAACTCAGTTAAGCCGCAATCAGTCTACATCAACTTACAAGCAAATAAAATAGTTGCAAAAATGCTTGGTCACCTTCAATTTCGGCCTCATGACGCACCGTTGCTTGTGTTGACAATCACCTCGATACCTCGCCGATCACACTAAGCCAGCCATCGAAGTTGCATCGCGACATCGACTACGTTCTGCCAACCGACACCGGCTCATCGTGCCACGCTGTCGACTCAACACGTACATACGGCCGTCGGGCTTTACCAGTCGCTGGTCCGACGGTTTGAAACTCACTGCCAGATGAACTCAGAGATCGGGCGTGTGATATCAACAGTTTCAATTAATTCTTTAAAACAATCCTGTTTAGTTAGAACTAGTGTGAAGAGAGCATTAGAGGTTAATTTAACGATATGCGCTATAGGCCTATATACATTGTAAAGTGGGCCAAAAAACATGCAACTTTACATTTGTGGATCCATATTTTTGCCAAAAATCAGCCGATTTAAAAAAATTTTTACTAGTGCATTTTGTGGACAATTAGCGATAAAGTGATTATTAAACATCCTGTCACACGTTAACTGTGTCACTACACTACCTTGTGAAATACAATTGCAAGAAAAATTAACAATAATAGACAACAAACGGTGCTGCATGATTTTAAAATCAGTCTTAATAACATTCCCACACTTTCCCTGTTGCAGTTTATCTTCAAAAATTCTGCCATTATTCACCGAAGACTGTATTTTTTAACCGTACAAGTTCTTAATCAGAGCCTTGTCTCTACTGCTAAATGGCACATCACATTACCGATATACCTTTATTGCAGTGTTTTTCAACCTTTTTGTTGCCGCGGAACCCTGAACAAGCGTGGAGGTCACTCACGGAACCCCATGCATTGATCCGTGCGTCCAGCGACGTACGCGAAGTTGAAGCTACAGGGTGT
>Ga0056128_1000773_pt1 | contig 31725 bp, 20 predicted proteins | sample WorMetLIZISLAND2_FD_71113 | JGI IMG/M metagenome (GOLD analysis project Ga0056128, IMG submission 71113) | Marine gutless worms symbiont microbial communities from Max Planck institute for Marine Microbiology, Germany - Olavius geniculatus... ...
GAATATCTTTGGAACGGATAAAGATATTCAAAATCGGTAAAATACTCGCTCGACAGCGATTTCTCTCGCGTTATGCAAAGCAAGTCCGGTAAACTTCGGTCCAGTGACCTTAGAGATATCGATGTACCCACCGAAAACGCATTTTTCGGAAGAACATATTTTGGCTCCTAGTGGGTGCTGCGCCCATAAATTTTTACACGCGCTAGAGAATGACCAAGTCTTACTAGCGCACCCACCAACGAAAACGGGGCCCCCGTACAACTTTTTTCAACAGGGGGGTCAAAAATTGGCTTAAAATGCAATAAATGAGCGTCTATAACTTCGGAGTTAAGGGGTGTAGTTTAACGAAACTTTGGCACTTGACCCGCCTATAGGTTGGGGTGTTAACGCAAGTAAAACTTTTAGGGGCACCGCCTCTCCCTTAAAATATGAAAGAACAAAAAACGTTCAAAAATCGGTGCGATTTACGACAACTTTCGAGTTTGAGCGCAAATATCTCTGAAACCGATAAAGATAGCGACATAGTCTAAACGGCGTTTACGAGGGCGATCTTTAGATGTTGAATAAAAAATAATTGTGAAATTCCGTACACTAGGAACAAAGTTATAAGCGCTCATGTCGACCTACCCTAAGTCGGCAATGCGCGTTCGGCGTATGCCAATGCATTTAAGTTCGGGCCACGTGACTTTGATGCCGGGGAAATTTCCCTTTTCCCCTAATTTTTTTTCAGTCGGATTTAGGGCGCCGGGCGGACTCACGTTTGGCTTTGCCTTAAATTTTTAGTTTTCTTTTTTGCCCTCGCATAATCTCTGTCTGCCGATCGGCGCGAAATTTTGCACGGTGCTCGATGCTGCGTTCAGTTTTATAATCCCGGTCCAAAATTTTGGGGGGAGCCTTTCCAGAAAATTTTTAATGGCCAAAAACATGCAAAATTTGGCCCAATTTCGGTCGACTTCGAAGTTCGGCGGCGAAAATCTCCGAAACGGATAAAGATATTCAAAATCGGATAGTCATCCCGTTCATCGCGATTCCTCCCGCGTTCGGCGAAGCAACCCGGTGAAGTTCGGTCCAGTGACATTGGAGATTTAGATGTTGAATTGTACCCACCGAAAACACATTTTTCGGAAAAAAATATTTTGGCCCCTAGGGGGTGCTGCGCCCTCAAATTTTTACACGCGCTAGAGAATGACCAAGTCCTACTAGCGCACTCCCCACCGGGGACGGGGGCTCTTCTTACAACTTTTTTTAAAGGGGAGTCAAAATATCTCTGAACTGGATAGAGATTTCGACAATCTGTAAATGGCGTTATCAAACACAGTTAATTTTGCGTTGAACAAAGAAATTGTGTAAACTTTAGTTTACTAACAAAAGAGGTTACGCGTCTAATGTTCACCCATCCAAATCACATTATTTAGAAAGCCACATTTCGGCCCCTAGGGGGTGCTGCACACTGTAATTTTTACACGCGCTAGAGAATGGCCAAGTCTTACTAGCGGAGTCAAAAATTGGCTTAAAATGTAACGTATTAAACGAAGGATTTTTGGTGCCAAATGGAGTAGCTTCAACGATCTTCTCAGCGTTGAACAGAAAAAACGTTGTGAAATTCGGTCCACTACGAACAAGGTTATAAGAGCTCATGTTTACCTACCCTAAGTCGACAATGTGCGTTCGGCGTATGCAAATGCATTTAAGTTCGGGCCACGTGACTTTTGTGCCGAGGAAATTTTACACCCCTCTAATTTCCCTTCAATCGAACATAGGCCGCCGGGCGAACTCATGTTGGGCTTTGCCCCAATTTTCTATGTTTTAGGTTTTAGCCCAGATGTTTTTTAGTCCGCCCGGAAGCGATAGCTTGCGGAGCGGACTGATGTTTTAGCCCAGATTTTTTTTTGTCAACGCGAGATCACCGAGATGCGTGGGCAGACCGGCGTGAAATTTTGCACGATGGTCCGAACTAAGCCCAATTTTATAACGCCGGTCTAGAATTTAGGGCGAAACACCCAAAAAAAATTTTAAAGGCCAAAAACATGCAAAATTTAGCCCAATTTTGGACGACTTTAAAGTTCGGCAACGAATATCTCCGAAACGGATGAAGATATTCAAAATCAGACGAGTACATTTTCTATCGCGATTCCTTCTGCGTTAGACGCAAAAAGTTCGACAAATTTTGGTCTAATGACCTTAGAGATTTAGATGTAAAATCGTACCCACCTAAAACGCATTTTTCAAAAAAACATATTTCGGCCCCTAGAGGGTGCTGCGCCCTCAAGTTTTTACACGCGCTAGAGAATGATCAAGTCTTACTAGCGCATTACCCAACAAAAACAAGAGCTTTTTTTACAACTTTTTTTAAAAGGGCTAACACCAGAGATTACGCGGCTAATGTTTACCCACCCAAATCATTTTTTGGAAGGCCATATTTTGGCCCCTAGGCGGTGCTGCGCCCCCAAATTTTTACAGGCGATAGACAATAACGACAACTTTTGAGTTTGACCGCAAATATTTTTGAACTGGATAGAGATATTGACAAACGGTAAACGGCGTTATCAAACACGGTTAATTTTGCATTGAATAAAAGAAATTGTATAAACTTTAGTCCACTAATACCAGAGGTTACGCGTCTAATGTTTACTTACCCAAATCATATTATTTGGAAGGCCATATTTCGGCCCTACGGGGTGCTGCGCCCCCAAATTTTTACAGGCGCTAGCGAATGACCAAGTTTTACTAGCGCTCCACTTACCTGGGTCGGGGGCCCTTTTACAACTTTTTTAAAAATTGGTTTAAGATTTCAGGGGCCAAAAACATGCAAAATTTAGCCCGCTTTCGGACGACTATGAAGTTCGAAGGCGAATATCTTCGAAACGGATGAAAATATTCAAAATCGGTGATTTAAGGCGCCGGGCAAACTCACGTTAAATTTTGCCCCAAATTTTTAGGTTGTTTTTGTTTTGCTACAAATTTTTTGTTCAACGCGAGATCTTCGAAATGCATGGGCCGACCGGCGTGAAATTTTGCAAGATGGTCAGCACTAAGCTCAGTTTTATAATGCTTTTTCAAAATTTTGGGAAGCACGCCCCAAAAAAATTTCAGGGACCAAAAACATGCAAAATTTAGCCTGATTTCGGACGACTTTAAAGTTCGGCGGCGAATATCTGCGAAACTCGTTTGACAGCGATTTCTCCCGCGTCTAGCGAAAGAAGTCCGGTAAAGTTTGGTCCAGTAACCTTGGAGATATCGATGTTGAATTGTACCCACCGAAAACGCATTGTTCGGAAGACCATATTTCTTTCCCTAGGGGTGCTGCAACTTCAAATTTTTACACGCGCTAAAGAATGACCAAGTCTTACTAGAGCACCCCCCAACGTGGACGGGGGCAGCCTTACAACTTTTTTCAACGGCAGTCAAAAATTGTTTTAAAATGTAGCGTATTAGACAAAGGATCTTTGCGTGGAGCCAAAAAAAGTAATTTCGTGAGACTTTGCCACCTGACGTGCTGCTAGATGGGAGTGATAACGCCGGTACAACTTTTAAAGGGCACCGCCCCCTTATAATTTGGGAGTGTAAAAAACGTGCAAAATTTAGTACGCTTTACGACAACTTTCGAGTTTGAACGCAAATATTTCTGGAACCGATGAAGTTAGCGACATATTTTAAATGGCGTTTACAAGGATGATTTTTTTGGCGTTGAACATAAAAAAATTTGTGAAATTTCGTCCGCTAAGAACAAAGTTATAAGCGATAATGTTGACCTACCCTAAGTCGACAATGCGCGTTCGGCGTATGCCAATGCATTTGAGTTTGGGCCACGGGACTTTGATGCCGGGGAAATTTTACCGCCTTCTCCCTAATTTCCTTTCAGTCAGACATAGGGCGCCTGGCGGACTCACGTTGGGCTTTGCCCCAAATTTCTAGTTTTTATTTATTTTTTTTAACGCGAGATCTCCGAAATACGTGGGCCGACCTGCGTAAAATTGTGCACGATGGTCAGCATTAAGCCCAATTTCATAATGCCGTTCGAAAATTTCGGGGGCACACCCCAAAAAAATTTCATTGGCGTGCAAAATTTAGCCCGATTTCAATCGACTCCGAAGTTCGGCGGCGAATATCTCCGGAAAAAATAAAAATATTCAAAATTGGTGAGTTACTCTTTGACAGCAATTTTTCCCGCGTTAGGCGAAGCAAGTTTGGTAAAGTTTGGTCCAGTGACCTTGGATATCTAGATTTGGAATTGTACAAACCGAAAACGCATTTTTCGGAAGATCATATTTCGGCCCCTAGGGGGTGCTGCGCCCCCAAATTTCTACACGCGCTAGAGAATGAGCAAGTCTTACTAGCGCACCCCCCACCGGAGACGGGGGCCCCCCTTACAACTTTTTCAAAAAGGAGTCAAAAATTGCCTTCAAATGTAGCGTATTAGACGAAATATCTTTGGAACCAAAGGGAGTAGCTTCATGAAACTTTGCCACGTGACGTGCTGTTAGATGTGGGTAATAACGCGTGTACAACATTTGGGAACACCGCCCCCCATAAAATTTGGCAGAACAAAAAACGTGCAAAATTTAGTACCTTGTACGACAACTTTCGAGTTTGACTGCAGATATCTCTGAAATGGATAGAGATATCGACAAGAGGTAAACGGCGTTATCAAACAAAGTCAATTTCGCGTTGAATGAAAAACTAAGTGAACTTTAGTCCACTAACTCCAGAGATTACGCGCGTAATGTTTACCCACCTAAATCAAATTTTTGGAAGGCCATATTTCGGCTTCTAGAGGGTGCTGCGACGCCAAATTTTTACACGCGCTAGAGAATAACCATGACTTACTAGCGCACTCCTCACCGGGGACGGGGCTTCCTTACAACTTTATTCAAAGGGTTGTCAAAAATTGCCTTAAAATGTAGCGTATTAAACGAAGGATCTTTGGAGCCAAAGGGAGTAGCTTCATGAGACTTTGCCACGTGACGTCCTGCTAGATGTTGGTAATAACGCGGGTACAACTTTTGGAAGCACCGCCCCCTTAAAACTTTGGAGGGCAAAAAACGTGCAAAAATTTGTGCGATTTACGACAACTTTTAAGTTTGAGCGCAAATATCTCTGGAAACGATAAAGATAGAGATAAAATCTAAATGGCGTTTACGAGGACGATTTTTTTTGGCGTTGAACAAAAAAAAATTCTGAAATTCCGTCCAACACAAACAAAGGTATAAGCGCTCATGTTGACCTACCATAAGTCGACAATGCGCGTTCGGCGTATGCTATGCATTCGAGTTCGGACCACGTGATTTTGGTGCCTAAAAAATTTTACCCCCTGCCCCCTACTTTTCCCCTATTCGGACTTACAACGCCGGGCGGACTCGCGTTAAGCTTTGCCCCAAATTTCTAGTTTTTCTATCTTTTTTAACGCGAGATCTCCGAGATGCGTGCGCCGACCGGCGTAAAATTTTGCACGATGGTCAGTACTAGGCCCAGTTTTATAAAAATTTGGGGGGGGCACACTCCAAAAAAATTTCAGGGGCCAAAAACATGCAAAATTTAGCTCGATTTTAGACGATTTTAAAGTTCGGCGGCGAATATCTCCGAAACGGATGAAAATATTCAAAATCGGATAAAAGCGTTTTTAACAGCGATTTCTAACGCGTTAGGCAAAACAAGCCGGTAAAGTTTGGTCCAGTAACCTTAGATATCTGAATATGGAATTGTACCCACCGAAAGCGCATTATTCGGAAAAACATATTTCGGCCGCTAGAAAATGCTGCGCCCCCAAATTTTTACACGTGCTAGAGAATAACCAAGTCTTACTAGCGCACTTCCCACAGGTTACGGGGGCTTTCCTTACAACCTTTTTCAAAGAGGAGTTAAAAATTGGCTTAAAATGTAGCGTATTAGACGAAACATCTTTGGAGCCAAAGGGAGTAGCTTTATGAGACTTTGCCACGTGACGTGCTGCTAGATAAGGGTAATAACGCGAATACAAATTCTAAAGGGCACTGTGTTCTTAAAATATGGGAGTCCAAAAATTGTCCAAAATTTAGTACGTTTTACGACAACTTTCGAGTTTGAGCGCAAATATCTCTAGTACAGATGAAGCTAGCGACAAAATCTAAATAACGTTTACGAGAACGATCTTCTCGGCGTTGAACAAAAAAATGTTGTGAAATTTGGTTTACTGCGAACAAAGTTATAAGCGCTCATGTTAACCTACCCTAAGTCGACAATGTGCGTTTGGCGTATGCAAATGCATTTGAGTTCGGGCCACGTGACTTTTGCGCCGAGGAAATTTTACTCCCCCCTAATTTCCCCCCAATCGGACTTAGGGCGCCGGGCGGACTTACGTTGGGCTTTGCTTCAATTTTTTAGTTAGTCCGCCTTAACGATAGCTTGCGGAGCGGACTTATGTTTTATCCCAGATTTTTCTTTTTTTTGTCAACGCAAGATCTTCAAAATGCGTGGACAGACCGACGTGAAATTTTGCACGATGGTCCAAATTAGGCCCAGTTTTATAATGCCGGTCCAAAATTTCGGGGGAAACACCCCAAAAAAAATTTCAGGGGCCAAAAACATGCAACATTTAGCCCGATTTCGGACGACTTTGAAGTTCGGCGGCGAATATCTCCGAAACGGATAAAGATATTCAAAATCGGACGAGTATGTTTTGCATCGCGATTCCTCCCGCGTTATGCAAAGCAAGTCCGGTAAAGTTTGGTTCAGTGACCTTGGAGATTTAAATGTGAAATCGTACCCACCTAAAGCGCATTTTTTGGAAAAACATATTTCGGCCCCTAGAGGGTGCTGCGCATTCAAGTTTTTACACGCGCTAGAGAATGACCAAGTCTTACTAGCGCACCACCCAACAATAACAAAAGCCCTTCTTACAACTTTTTTTTAAAAAGGGGTTATAAATTGACTTAAAATGTAGCGTAGTAGACAAAGGATCTTTAGACCCAAAGCCAGTAGCTTCATAAAACTCTGTCGCGAGGCGTTTTGTTAGATGGGAATGATAAGGCGTGTACAACTTTTAAAGGGCACCGCCCCCTTATAATTTGGGAGTGCAAAAACGTGCAAAATTTAATACGTTTTAAAATTAAAAACTTTGAAATCTACGAATATCTAATATACTACGAAATCTAAATGTAGTTAACGAAAACGATCTTTTTGGTGTTGAACAAAAAAATTTGTGAAATTCCGTCCACCATAAACAAAGTTATAAGCGCTTATGTTGATCTGCCCTAAGTCGACAATGCGCGTTCGGCGTATGCCAATGCATTTGAGTTCGGGCCACGTGACTGATGCCGGGGAAATTTTACACCACCCCTAATTTCCCCCAATGGGACAGGGCGCTGGGCGGACTCACGTTGGGCTTTGCCCCAAATTTCTAGTTTTTAATTTTTTTGTCAACGCTAGATCGTCGAGATGCGTGGGCCGACTGGCGTGAAATTTTGCTCGTTGGTCACCACTAGGCCCTATTTTATAATGCCGGTTTAAAATTTTGAGGGAGCTTCCCCAAAAAAAATTTTGGGGGCCAAAAACATGCAAAATTTGGCCCGACTTTGGTCGACTTCAAAGTTCGGCAGCGAATATCTCCGGAACGGATGAAGATATTTAAAATCGGTGAGCTACTCGTTCGACAGCGGTTCCTCCCGCGTTAGGCGAAGAAAGTCCGGTGAAGTTCGGTTTAGTAACGTTGCAGATCTAGATGTGGAATTGTACCCACCAAAGACGCATTATTTGGAAGAACATATTTTGGCCATTAAGGGGTGCTGCACACCAAAATTTTTACACGCGCTAGAGAATGACCAAGTCTTACTAGCGCACCCCCCACCGAGGACGGCGGCCCTTTTTACAACTTTTTTTAAAGGGAGTCAACAATTGGCTTAAAATGTAGCGTATTAGACGAAGGATTTTTGGAGCCAAAGGGAGTAGCTTTATGAGACTTTGCCATGTGACGTGCTGCTAGATGATGGTGATAACGCGAATACAAATTTTAAAAGGCACTGCCTCCTTAAAATTTGGCAGTGCAAAAAAACGTCCAAAATTTAGTACGTTTTACGACAACTTTTGAATTTGACCGCAAATATCTCTAAACTGGATAGAGATATCGACAAGCGGTAAACGGCGTTATCAAACACGATTAATTCAGCGTTGAATTAAAAAATTGTGTGACCTATAGTCTACTAACATTAGGGGTTACGCGTCTAATGTTTACTTACCCAAATCAAAATATTTGCAAAGCCATATCTCGACCCTACGGGGTGCTGCGCCCCCAAATTTTTACAGGCGCAAGCGAATGACCAAGTCTTACTACGCACCACTCACCGAAAACAAGGGCCCCCTTACAACTTTTTTCAAAAGGAATCAAATGTTGGCTTAAAATTTCAGGGGCCAAAAACATGCAAAATTTAGTCCGACTTTGGACGATTTTAAAGTTCGGCGGCAAATATTTCCGAAACGGATAAAGATATTCAAAATCGGTGAGTTACTCTTTGACAGCAATTTCTCCCGCGTTAAGCGAAAAAAGTCCGGTGAAGTTTGGTCCAGTAACCTTAAAGATATCGATGTTCAATTGTACCTACCGAAATCGCATTGTTCGAAAAACCATATTTCGGCCCCTAAAGGGTGCTGCACCCCCAAATTTTTATCCGCGCTAAAGAATAATTAAGTCTTACTAGCGCACCACCTAACGTAGACAAAAGCCTTACAACTTCTTTCAACGGGAGTCAATAATTGTTTTAAAATGTAGCGTATTAGAGGAGAAATCTTTGCGTTAAGCCAAAGGGAGTAGCTTCATGAAACTTTGCCACCTGACGTGCTGCTAGATGAGAGTGATAACGCCGGTACGACTTTTAAAGGGTACCGCCCCCTTATAATTTGGGAGAGCAAAAAATGTGCAAAATTTAGTACGTTTTACGACAACTTTCGAGTTTGACCGCAAGTATCTCTGAACGGGATAGAGATATCGACAAGCGGTAAATGGCGTTAACAAACACGGTTAATTCTGCGTTGAATAAAAAAAATTGTGTCAACTGTCGTCTACTAACATTAGAGATTACGCGGCGAATGCTTACCAACCCAAATCATTTTTTTCGGAAGGCTATATTTTGGCCCTTTAGCGGTGCTGCGCCCCCAAATTTTTACAGGCGCTAGACAATGACCAATTCTTACTAGCGCATTTCTTCCCCACCGGGGACAGGGTCCCCCTTACAACTTTTTTCAAAGGGGAGTCAAAGTGAAATTCCGTCCACCATAAACAAAGTTATAAGCGCTCATGTTGATCTATCCTAAGTCGACAATGCGCGTTCGGCGTATGCCAATGCATTTGAGTTTGGGCCACGTGACTGATGCCGGGGAAATTTTACACCACCTTTAATTTTCCGCAATCGAACATGCAAACATGCAAACGGACTCACGTTGGGCTTTGCCCCAAATTTCTAGTTTTTAATTTTTAAGTAATTTTAAACTTTCAAGTTTGAGCGCAAATATCTGTAGAATCAATAAAGTTAGCGACATATTGTGAATGGCGTTTACGAGGACGATTTTTTTGGCGTTGGATCTTTGCGTGGAGCCAAAGGGAATAGTTTCATGGGACTTTGCCACCTGACGTGCTGCTAGATGGGAGTGATAACGCCGGTACAACTTTTAAAGGGCACCGCCCCCTTATAATTTGGGAGTGCAAAAAACGTGCAAAATTTAGTACGTTTTACGACAACTTTCAAGTTTGAGTGCAAATATCTCGAGAACCAATAAAGCTAGCGACATAAACTGAATGGCGTTTACGAGGACGATTTTTTTGGCGTTGAAGAAAAAAAATTTAAAATTTTGTCCGCTGCGAACAAAGTTATAAGCGATAATGTTGACCTACCCTAAGTCGACAATGCGCGTTCGGCGTATGCCAATGCATTTGAGTTCGGGCCACGGGACTTTGATGCCGGGGAAATTTTACCGCCCCCCTAATTTTCCCTCAGTCGGACTTAGGGCGTTTGACGGACTCACGTTGGGCTTTGCCCCAAATTTCTAGTTTTTATTTATTTTTTGTCAACGCGAGATCTTTGAGATGCGTGGGCTGACCTGCGTAAAATTGTGCACGATGGTCAGCACAAGGCCCAGTTTTATAATGCCGTTCCAAAATTTCGGGGGCACACCTCAAAAAAATTTTATTGGCCAAAACATGCTAAATTTAGCCCGATTTCGAACGACTTTAAAGTTTGGCAACGAATGTTTTTAAAACTGTTGAAGATATTCAAAATCGGATAGTCATTTCTCTATCGCGATTCCTCCTGCGTTAGGCGAAATAAGTCCGGTGATGTTCAATCCAGTGACCTTAAAGATTTAGATGCGAAATCGTACCCACTAAAAGTGCATTATTCGGAAAAAATATATTTTGGTCTCTAGGGGCTGCTGCGTTCCCCAAATTTTTACACGCGCTAGAGAATGTCCCAAGTCTTACTAGCGCACCCCGCACCGGGGACGGGAATTTCCTTACAACTTTTTTCACAGGGGAGTCATAAATTGCCTTAAAATGTTGCTTATTAGCTGAGAGAACTTTGGAGCCAAAGAGAGTAGCTTCATGGGACCTTGCCACTTGACGGGCTGTTGAATAGGGGTGATAAAGCGGGTACAACTTTTAGACGGCACAGCCACCTTAAAATTTGCGAGTGCAAAAAACGTCCAAAATTTAGTACGTTTTACGACAACTTTCGAGTTTGACCGCAAATATCTCTGAACTGGATGGAGATATCGACAAGCGGTAAACGGCGTTATCAAAGCAGTTAAATCCGCGTTGAACAAAAAAAATTGTGTGAACTTTTTAAAACTAACACCATCGATTACGCGTCAAATGTTCACTTACCCAAATCAAATTATTTGGAAAACCATATTTCGGCCGCTAGGGGGTGCTGCGCCCCAAATTTTTACAGGCGCTAGAGAATGACCAAGGGGAGTAAAAAATTGCCTTAAAATGTAGCGTATTAAACAAAAAATCTTTGGAGCCAAAGGGAGTAGCTTCATGAGACTTTGCCAAGTGACGTGCTGCTAGATGGGGGTGATAACGCGGGTACAATTTTGGGGGGCACCGCCTCTCCTTAAAATTTTGGAGGGCAAAAAATGTGCAAAAATCGGTGCGATTTACGACAACTTGCGAGTTTGAGCGCGCAAATATTTCTGGAACCGATGAAGCTGACCAAGCTGGCCGACACCGTGGAACTGGAGGGCGATTGGAAAGTGGGCTTGGCGGAGATGTTAATTTCTGGCGCCGTATGTAACGTCGTTGCAAATTAATGCCATTACACCATCTCGTTGGATAACGTGCATTTTCACTCGACCATAATTCCCGAGGGCAACTACAGACGTTTGAGCGATCTCATTGCGGCCATGCACTCTACCATGCCAAAAGATATCTTTAACGAGCCGTACATCAAGTTTATGCCCAAGAGTGGCCATATAGAAATTACGTTTACCGAACTTTTGGATACGGTATTATCTATTAGATTCAGCGAGAGCTTGGCCGAAATATTGGGTGCCGACGCAAACGTAGCATACGACCGCAATCATGCGGGAACGAGTCGCAGATTTTTTCTGGTGAATGGTGACATCGACTCCGTGTACATCTACTGCGACATACTGGAACACGTTACTGTGGGAGATACGAAGGCACCGCTGCTTCGCATAGTCGACAAGGACAGGAAAAAGCGTGGGAACGTGCATCAGACGTTTAACCCGACACTGTACGTGCCGCTGCAGAAAAAGAACTTTAACACGATGGAGGTGAACATCATGACCGACGGCGGACGTCCCGTTTCTTTCCAATACGGAAAATCGTTCGTTGTGCTGGAATTTCGTCGCACGTACTTGGGGTTATAAAAGGGCACGCCCATTGCTATTTCATTTGTCATCAGGACACGATGAGGAGAAAACATTACTGCTGCGACGCGAATCGTCACATGTACGAGGACTACTATTCTCGTCAGGTTGATGGGTTGATGCCCGTTTTCGTCGGTAGTAGACATCAACAAGGCCATGGGCTGGGAAGCGTTTTGGGAGGCATCTTCCGTCGATTCGTTATCTCCCTGTTCAAGACTCACGGTAAGGCGCTGGCAAGGGACGCTCTGAGAACCGGTGTGAACGTGGTTGAAGACGTGTTGGACGGACGCACGCTACAGGAGTCCGTCAAGAGGCGCGTGCCGAAAGGTATAAAACGCTCTGCACAAAGTTTGGTGGCTCAGTCTGGATCAGCCGTTCGTTTGAAACGACGCAAAAGAAGACGACAGTTACGCTCGCATTCGAAAGACGTCTTTGCATGATGGCTTTTGCGCACGACATGTCTTGCGAATGTACAAAGTCGGAATTAAGTCTGTTTTCCGTTCCACCTACGCAAACCAGCATGGAGCACGGTAACTGGGTCGAATATCATCCTCTGACGACGGCAACGGATGGTTCGCCTACACTATACGTCGACTTTGCAAACACGATGCTGCACGTGAAAGCCAAAGTGACTCACGGAAATGACACGGACCTTGCTGCCGGTGTCACGAAATATAATCGCCCCCTAAATAGGTCGCCTTCCGTCGGATTTTGCGACGTCGAAAAATTCGCCCCCTGTCATAAAATTCGCCCCCGTCAACGAAACATAATCGCCCCCGTGTTGTAAATCGCCCCTCGCCACCGCAAAGCTGCAGTGTGCCGCGTCACTGCAAGATGAATAAGACGCGCAAATTAACGTAGCCTACATTATATTGAAATGTGATTCTAGTAACGTTTGATCACAATTCGTATTTTAGATTTATTCAACTGCTGTAATACGGCGTTCAAGCGCGACTACCGATTGACTTGTCTGACGTCGTCGACTCAACTGCACTGCCGACCATGACTGCGACAATGAATGGACCGAGTTCCTGACGCCGCGTGGGCGATATGTTGCAGCCGAGATAGGCCTACACCTGGCTGTTTCAGATCATGGAAATTTTAGCCCGTGAAGCGCATAGACTGAAGAACGGCGAGATACCTCTTAAGCAAGCAGTCAATGCCACCAATTTTAGACTGTAGGTTGATCGCAGTGACGTAATAATTAGTAAAATTTAACGTTCAAAAACAGGGAGGCGATTTATATACAGAGGGGGCAATAAATAGGCCTATATCGCCCCCCCCTGGCGGATATCGTAGCCTATATCTTGTCACCTGCTTGGAAGCCAACAGAGTGATACCGTTTCCCAGATTGCCTTCCACACGACGTGGCAGATGCGCAGACGTTAGGAAAATAACTATTTAACGTGAATATGTGCACTTTTACAAAATGCTTGCGTGTGCTTAAGTGTTTAGCTTGTATTTATATAAAAAACTTTTATGTTTTAGGCTACTCACTTGGCTATATAAGTTACAATTGCTTTAAAACACCTTTTGTCAGTGTAAAAGTAATAACGTAATATTGAGTAGAATGTAACAGTAAAATAACACGGGGGCGATTTTTATACAGAACGGGCGATAAATGTATTGCCCCCCGGCGGATCTAGTTTGAAATAGAATCTCCGGGGGCAATCTTATTTTGTCGCGAAATCCGCCGGGGGCGATTTTTAGGCCGGTGGATCTATTTCGCGGCACCGGCTTCGTAGTGGGTCTGGTCATTCTGTTTCTGCACAGTCTGTTTTCCCAGATGGACATTTCGCTCAACGGCACTCTGATAACTTCCTCGACCAACACGTATCCGTATCGGGCTATGGTCGAGACGCTGCTGAGTTACGGCATGGACGCCAAAACGTTTCAGCTGACATCCGCTCTCTACTACAAAGACACTGCTAGCAATATGGATAGTATGGATTTCGAGAACGAAAACGCGGTTAACAAGGGGCTGGCTGCACGACGTCATATGGCGCGAGAAAGTCGAGCGATCGATATGATGGGTCGCTTTCACGTGGACATTTCTCAGGATAGATACATGTTAAACGAGGTCGGCGTAAAGATTAAACTGATTCGCAGCAAAGACACATTCTGCTTGATGGGAGACGCTAATTACAAAGTGAAGATAACGCACGCGTCGCTGTTTGTTCGAAAAGTGAAGGTGATGCCTTCGGTATTCCTGGCTCACGCTAAAGCTATGGAGCGTGGAACGGCAAAGTACCCCATTCGTCGCCTGGTGTGCAAATCGTTTACGATTTCGCAGAATTACCTGGATATAAACCACCAAAAACTGTTTTCTGGGCAATTACCCACACGCATTGTGATCGGCTTGGTCGACAACAGAGCATTTAACGGCAGCAGAGAACGAAATCCGTTCAACTTTGCTCATTTCAACTTGCACGAGATCGGACTATACCTGGACGGTCAGCAGCAACACGCCCTAAGACCAATCCAACCAAACTTTGCAACTGGAGAGTATATAAGAGCGTTCAACATTATCTTTGCCGGAACGGGCAAACTGGGTGCCGACGAAAGACTGTTCATCACTCGCGACGAACACGCAAACGGATACAGCCTGTACGCATTCGATCTGACGGCCGATCTGGGCGAAGACGACCACTTCAGCTTGCTGAAGTACGCCTGGCGTTGAAATTCAACCGAGCTCTGGAGACCACGGTGACGGTGATCGCCTACGCGGAATTTGAGAACGTTATCGATATCGATCGCAACAGAAACGTCGTGTTCGACTTTGGAGTATAAACACGAGAGAGATCGAGAGCGTGCTGAGACGTGCACGTGTAAAAGACTTTGATGGAGTATTCAGCGCCGACACGTTACCTTTGGAACCTCACCTACTGGTCGCCAACACCGACGAATCCCATAAACCCGGGCGTCACTGGGTGTGCATGTGGGTGAACGATGGCTGCGGAGAATACTTCGATTCGTTCGGCGAACCTCCTGCCGCAAATTTTGAACGTTATATGGACGAACACTGCCCGTCGTCGTGGACTTTTAACAGTAGACTATTGCAGAGTGTAATTAGTAGATTCTGTGGACACTATTGTATTTGCTATTGTATACTTAGAAGTAGCGGCATGGATATGCCTAAGATTGTGAACCGTTTTACTACGGACACTGCGCTTAACGATGGATTAGGTCATAGATTTGTGTGTCGTGTGTTGAATAAATGAATGACTGTGTACGACAAACTCGTGTTTTATTTTTTCACAAACATTACATAAATAGCAAATTATGTACAACATTACTAGCGTATACTGTTAATTTGAAAAAGTACAAGTTATTACGATAAAAAAGCTAACCAATTGCACACTTATTAGCATAATTATAAATCGCGATAAATAAGCGAACGATAATACGCATAAATAGGAACGAATACGAGAACAAACTACATGCATGCACACATACACAAACACATATTCTACTCTACAATTTAAAGCCAGAAATGTTGCAACTACGGAAAAATGTCCAGCGAATGCAAATGTTCGATATCGCACTCGTCGAGATGACGTGTCACCGCAGAATTTGCTACGATGTCGCACATGTCAAAGTAGGGATAGCGGGGTTGTATGCATTGGCAGACAACGTCATGCTGACGCAGCAGAAATGAGTTACAGAGGGAACGGATAGCACTCTTTACAGTTCAGTGCTCCGGCCTGATGGTCGAGTGCCAAGTAGCAAGGAGAATTCTTAGCCAGCGCCGTGTAGAAGCTGTCGATAAGATCTATCACCTTCTTCATCTGGTCCCACTCTGCAAGGCGCAGAGCGATACCCTTGAGTGTTGGCTTGATTTCGGTGTCACCGTAGGGTACGTAGAACTGGTGAAAATCGACACACTTGAAACCCGTGGTGACTGACACGAAACGCCGATATGCTGACGATAGTTGACTGGTGGATCACCTTCGTTAACGTTCTTGAATGTCGCATTAACTTGAGAATTAATTTAAGCCCACACAAGTCAAAACTGAGCCCACCTACAATGACAACAGCAACGTAAAGTAAATTATTAGTTTATGACCATTTGTGCATTTTACAGTACTAACGCTATTGCAAGCTCATTGGCACAAAAATTATAGTAACAAAAAAAAGAAATAAAAAAACTAAAATGAAAATAAAAATAATTGTAATATTCTCACCGGTTAGGTGTAAACTCGAAGAATTTGTCCACGGAGTCTTTCTGCTTGATAGTCACTGTTAGCTGCCCTTCCTTTTTTTCACCTTTACGGTTCTGTCGTCGCTCAACTGATACGGTTTCATGTTGCTCGTTCGATGGCTGTCTGCAGACTGAATGCGGATGGGCGAGAAAGGACCAATTTATATGAGACATAACTGGCTAGGCTGTAGGCTAACAAGCCGGTTAGACTGAAGGCTAACAGGCTGATTGGACGAAACAAAGACCTGCTAGCCTAGAACAAGGCAGTAAGGCGGGGGCCGAGGCTAGGCTAAGGCTAAACAAAGAGGCTTAGGCTATAGGCTAAAACAAAGCCTAATAGACTGGGGGGATACTTTTTGATGGGGCCAAAGCATGTAGGAACTTTTCCGCGCAATTCCTTTGTGTTCAAACTCTCCAATAACAGCTACTTTTGGGTTGTCGTGTTCGTACTCGTCACGCGTTCCTCCCCGCCTCGACTTGCCGTGGTATATATAGTGTATCAAGTTTCTATCAGTTTCAGCAGCAGGCGGTTACGTCGGTGACAGATGAGCAACAGATGCACGACGAACTGACTGTCATTTGCCGGGTACGTTGAATTGTTAGAAACAAACAACTAATAATATTATTAGTATTTGTTGGTTGGAATCACAGACCTATACATTAAATTTTTAGATTCTCTATTGTAGCTCCACCCCGTTATAGAAGACGACCTCTCTATGTTTTTTTTCTAACTCCCAGCATGCTTTGCACTTACAGCTGAATGAGATATCAGCCTTTCTTGAACTGCAACTGACGGTATTACCTCAAATCAGCACCTTATGCTATCGGAGGGTCAACCTTCTTATGCTACCTCATAGAACTAGCTACTGGGTACTGTTGGTTTACGGTACTTTATTTTGCATTAGGCCTATTTGGCGCAACTCTTCAGAGTCACTTCATGAAGGGCTTTTTCCATCGGCCGACGCCAGGCTCACTGCAGATGTTGCATGAGACATTGTTGCTGATTGCAATATCTAGAGGCCGCAACGACCCAGCACCGGTCAAGCGGTCCACGAATGTGTGAGTTGAGCAGTGTGCAGATCTGCAATTTTGTATGTTGCAGTCTTGCCAGTATATGTGCAGGACATTCGTTTTGCTTTATTTTATCAATTTCGTTGTCACTTTTTTATTGACGCACTGCAGTTATGCTGTAGGGCGTCTTTGGCACGGTTGTCGTCTGTCCATCGTCTGTCTGTCAGGATGTACTGTAGCTAAACGGTGCAAGATAGAACCTAGATTGCTATTGATCACTAATAGAAAGTCGCATATTGGCTTTGAAATAGCATGCAAATCATTGACATTGGATAACCTATGGTATGCCAATTGTGGCTAAACGGTAAGTCATAAGGGCCAGCGATGGTACCATCGTATAGGGTGACGGCAACTTCGTATAGGCTTCCAGTAGTAACCATGTCTTTATCTGCAGCGGTTTGGCCACAATTTTCAATGGAAAGTTTTAAGGTATAAGATAGAGCCAAGGTTACTATTAATCACTAATAGAAAGTGGCTTAAGCTCTTTCAGATAAGATGAAATTCATAGACCTTGGATGATCTTGAAGGTCAGTACTGCAACAGCAACTGTATAGGCTGTAGTGCGTCTTCCCTAGCGACACTGGGCTTTCCTGTTTAGTATAATTAAAACCATTTGGTGTTATTTTAAGTAACACATTTGCAGTTACTGACCCGAAAAATGTGAATTTAGACATGAAAATTGTGATCCTACGTGACCTGAAAGCCAAGATATTCTTAATAATACGTTTTTGCGTTCATTTAAAATTCAAGATGGCTGCCATGCAATTTTTTTGCAAACGTGGCTTTATCAAAAATGAACAGGTCATGGGATAAGTAACACCAGAAAAAAATTGATGCTTTTGTCTAGAACATCCACATTTATCCCAAATCTGGTTCTAAGCTGCCCCACTACTAATGTACAAGTGACTGACCCTGAATTGAATGAAGATATCTAACCCCTGTGAGCTTACTGTACTGACCCGTACTGACAATACGATCATTATATTAGCATATTAATATCATATTCGCATTTTATTTTTTATTACCTTTGATTTGATATGCAATAAGCCTATGTTTTGGCGCATTTAAAAATTGACCTATTTTTCAATTTTGTTCCAAATTTCAAATTCAAATTTTGAAGAGAGCACAGCAGGTATTCTTGGGGAGTTTATATGTTTTTTAAGTGCTCCAGGCTAACCATTTTGAAAAAAATCAGCTTGATACTAATTTTTTCCTTATTTGACCCCAATATGACCTAATACTCCTGGACTATACTATTTTTTGCATTTTTGCACTGCAAGCTACGTTACGTGACTGTATAACATTTTAAGCATTTTGCGCTGTATTAAATAAATTTATTACGGATAAGTCCCCTTTAGATTTTATTTCAGTCAGATCAGGCCTACAGCATGGATATTAGTGGGTATAACTTAAGACAGCAATCGGCTGCAATTTCTACTCAAAGTCTGTCACTAACTTTTACAATAGCATCTACCGCGAATAGATTAGCCATCGCTAACGCCGGAACGGTCTATTTAGCTCCTGCAATGGCGACCTCAGGCCAGAAGATATTAGGTTTCGATAGTGCACGGGGGATAGATACAGTGGCCGAGCCGATTGCTCTTACAGCTGCATCTTCAAAGGAAATTTTGACTGCCGTGGATGTTGCTCCTACTGTTTCTGATGTCGCATCCAAAAATTGCAAAAATTTTACTAAAAACCTTTTTTTGAGGAGTTCAAGGTCGTTCATGGTCATTGATGTTGACAGATCCAAAAAGCCTGTCACCAGTGCTTGTTATGATAAGCAGCATGTATGTACCTATTTGCAACCGTTTTCACATTATTCGAGCCAATAACGGCAAAATGACGTCTTTTAGGGGATACCCCTATTTGACGCCCTCATTCGAAGGAAACCCCTGCATGAAATTTTGTAACGACAAACTAGAGACCTTGGGGCAGCCACAATGAAGATTTCTTGATCCTAGCTTGCACCGTTTTGATACCGTTTACGCGTGTGGCAGACGGACGGACGGACAGACAGACAGACGCCCAGACGATGGCTAAGACGCGCGAAGCATTCTGCTTTCGCGCGTAAAAATCAACAGTCGTCATTAGCAGCAAATAGAGTCGATAACACACACACACACACACACACACACACACACACATTATAGTTACCTAAAATTGTAACCGAAACCATTGTATAGTACTATTTACTTTTCACTTACAGTAAGCAGCTCATAGATTTTGAGTAAATGAAGTGTTCCAACCAAGGAACCGTTTTAATTCAGGCAACTCTCCTCTATTGCCTTACGGGATAATGCGGAGTGGAAAACGATAAATGAGGTCACGTCACATGGTTTTTAAAAGCAGCCAGATCGTCGTTCTATCACTGTGTGTCCTAGTAAAATGATTTCAGCTGTTTTCAATGTGTGACTTGGTCGCCCTTACGCTGAAATGTAAAACTGGTAAGTTTTTTTATAGTTAATCGTGTGAGGTGTGATATGAAGCTTCAATCGTTAGACGGACGCACGGATGCACTTACGCACGGACGCTCAAGTGATTTTATACTCTGACCAGTGCTATACGCCAGTAATGTAGCATGCATTTAACAATGGAGACAAAGCTTTGACCAAAAACTTATTGGAGTAAAAAATGCAGTGCGTGAAAAATTTTAACAAAATTTTTCGGAATAAGCAGTAAAACGGAATGAGTGCACACGTTACCAAAAATATTGGAATGCAGAAAACACCGACCAAATGCATGAGAACGGCAAACTGAAGCATGCAGGTACTAAAAGATGTGACCAATGCAGATTAACTGCTAAAACTAGTAAACCACGAAGGCCAAAAACAAATACACCGTTTTACACGTTTGATGTGCAGTGTAGCATCGTAGAGATCATTTATTACGATTTTAGTCTAAAATGTCTTTCGTCTTGTAAATGCCCGTTACCTATTACGGTCAGTAAGTCTTTTCGCATTTACATTTTACAAAGTTGTTTAACAATGCATTGTGTAGCGGTAAGATGTTTTATAACTACTTTATTGCCAGCTAAAAATGTGCCCGTAAAAATCGAAAATCGGTTGATATTTTTGTCAAAAATATGAACAATCACACAATGGAACGTTTATGAATCACATTGTTCTTTTTTTTGAGTAAAATATTTGATTTTTTACGCTGATCACGCTTAACTATTGCTTTCCGGCGGACTAACCTCGATATGTGCTGTTTAAAAATTTACGGCGCATTAGTATAACTTTTGCAATCTTTGTCATCTCTGCTACTCGGCCTACTTGACGAATCAATCTTGCTCGGTAGGCTGATACCAGTCTTTCAAGAGGTTTGCGTACAAACATAAACTTATAGTACTTTTGTAGCAGCAATTGTTTTTCCTTTGACGAAAAGTGAATTCCTCTTTTGACGATGTTGTCTGATACTTTTAGATGGTGAACATGACAAAGTCTGGATAAAGATTTACTAGAAAGTTTAAGCAAAGTATATATCCAACTGGTACAGCCAACTTTCTTAACGGCACAGTATATAGACTGACTTTCTTTGCTCACATATATCCTTTCCCAGTGCAGTCCTTTTGTTTGCAATTGAAATTGACTACACGTATTGTGCAATTGTCGCCATTCTGCTGGTTTTAATTCTGCATTTTGAGCTGCATAAATATTACCGCAAACTATACAGCTTATTTAAGCATCAAGCAGCAAACACGGACTAATATTTTTTTTAAAATATTTATTTACCACCAGTGCATAAAAACAAAACAAAAAAAATACCGAACTAAAATTTTTTTGCAGAACCTAAGGTGAGTCCGCACGGTGCCGTAATTACGATTAGGAAAAACATTTAAGTGGGCTGAAATTTCCTACTAGCAAAGTCACGTGGAACAAACTTAAATGTATTTATATACGCGGAATGCGCAGTGTCGACTTACAGTGGGTCAACATCCACGCTTATAACTTTTCTGTTAGTAAATTAAATTTTACTTTTTTTCGCCGAACACAAAAAAGGTTGTTGTTGATCAATTGTTATTTCCATTTTTTTTTATTTTTCGGTCCATTTCAAAAATATTCCCAACCAAACTGGAGATATTCGACCAGATAATTTCCGTCTTGCCAGGCCTAGCTACTGTCTGACGGCCGCGGCCATTTTTCGTACGTTCTACATATGCGCTCATGCATGACAATGATCAGCTGCTGGGGCTGCGGCCACAGTCCAAGTGCAGCCTCGCTGAAGTCGTTCGCCGCCAGGTGTGGTCTGCGGGGCTTGGGCGTGAGAGGTCTAGGCCGCGCGGCTGCCGCGGAGGTAAACGTCAACAAACAGCCGCCGCCCATCGATCAGCTGATCGTCAACCTGATGCCGCAACGCCGCGAAATGCAACGGTGTCTGCACTGTCGCTAGGGTTTCTGAATATCTGTTCAGTCGGCACTCGGCAAGAAGCTGGACAACTTACTGGACGTTCGTCGCGACTGTTCACTTGACGTCATCTGTTTCGCTGAGACCTGGCATGACGACGATTGTGTCGCGTTTTGTCGACTTCGAACCGCCGGTTACCAAGTGATCGATAGGCCACGACCGCGCACGTCTGCTGCTACCGCTGACACCACGACCAACCACGGTGGCGTGGCTGTCGTCACAGTTCCCGGCGTTAACTTGTCAACAGTTTCTGCTGTCAGCGATGTACCAACGACGTTCGAGTTCGTCTGCGTTCAAGTCAACGTCGGTCAGTTTTCAGCCATTATCGCCGTCGTCTACCGGCCAGGTTCCGCTGCTGTTACGTCAGTTTTCTTTCACGAGCTGTCGTGTGTTCTTGATACTGTAGCAACGTTTCAAGAACCGATTTACGTTGTCGGCGATTTCAATATCCGGCTGGAACGTGATGATGACGCCATCACGAGACAGTTCGTCGACCTGCTCGCCATTTACGGTCTGTCTGTTTTGCCAACAGCAACTACACACAGGGATGGAGGTACGATCGACGTCGTTGTGGTGCGCGATGACATATTCGATGTTCAGCAGCGTCACAGCGTGCCCGGTGGACTGCCTGTCTCTGTTGTGGACGTTGGTCTGTCTGACCACCATTTACTGACGTGGTCAGCCGCAGCACGTCGACCGCAACCGCCCACTGAGACCGTGTTTCGTCGTTCATGGCGTTCATTAGACATTGATGACCTGCGAGACGAGCTGCGTGCATCATCAATGTGCCAGCCTGACAGCTGGCCGGACAATGTCGACGCCATGGCTGAGTCGTATGACGCCGTACTCACGTCGATACTCGACCGACTTGTGCCAGTCCGGCGGATTATGCGTCGTCCCAGGCCGTCTGACCCATGGTTTGACAGAGAATGCCGCGATGCTAAGCGTCTTACCCGGCGTCTGGAACGCGTCTACTCCGCCGCCTCTCAGCGCCAAGCTCGCTCCGGGTCTGCAGCGACTGCCGCCGTGGCTGCTACTGACACTGCCAAGTCTGCGTGGTACGACCAGCGTAGGCGGTACCGTAAACTTTGGAATGCAAAGAGCAGTGCGTTTTGGCTTGAGACGATTGAATCTAACCGATCGTCACCGCGGCGACTCTGGCGGTCCGTCGACACACTGCTTGGTCGTGGGCGACTTTCAGCGAGCTCTGCGATCACTGTCGATGAATTCAATAATTTTTGTCGACAAGGTTGCCGCGATCAGATCATGTTCTGCTGGCGCATTTGATCCTACCTTTACTGCGGCCAGACAAGATGTAGCCCTGTCGTTGTTTTCCACGATACCAGTTAGTGACGTAGTCGCCGGAATCATGAAGCTTCCTGACAAAAGTTCTGCAGCCGATCCATTGTCGGTTCCATTGCTTAAACAGGTTGCCACTAACATTTCGCCGTTTCTTACCGAACTGTTCAACCGTTCACTGGCTGCTGGCGCTTTCCGTCAGCGTTCAAAGAGGCATTCGTCACACCAATTATCAAAAAGTCATGTTTCGATGCCGCGCAGGTCAGTTCATACCGTCCAATCTCAAACTTGTCGGTCATATCAAAGCTTTTGGAGCGACTCGTCACCAAGCAACTCACCGACTACCTGCGGTCTGCCGACCTTCTGCCGTCGCTCCAGTCTGGGTTCAGGCCTGGCCACTCCACGGAAACCGCTGCTTTCTGCTTTCTGACATTCTTGGGGCCGTTGGCAGTGGTGACGTTGTAGCACTGGTCCTTTTGGACCTTTCAGCTGCATTTGATACTGTCGACCATGCCATACTTTGTCGTCGTCTGCAGGTGTCTTATGGACTTGGTGGCCCTGTGTTGGAGTGGTTCCGGTCTTATTTGTATAGGCGATTCCAGTACGTTCGACGTGGCATACACAGGTCCCCCCGAACGTAGCTGACATGTGGCGTCCCACAGGGGTCGGTGTTGGGCCCGATCCTGTTTATTCTCTATACTGCTGACTTAGTCGTTGTGGTAGAACATCATGGCTTCCGGCCGCATTTGTACGCCGACGACACCCAGGTATACGGCTCGTGCAGACCATCTGCTGTCGCCGACTTCTAGGTGCGCCTGTCTGCGTGTGTCGATGACATCGCCGCGTGAAAGCTGGCCAACCGTCTGCAGTTGAACACAGGCAAGACCGACCTGCTCTAGTGTGCAACAGCTTATCGTTGTCATCAGCTGCCAACGTCAGCTCTTAGAATCGGGTCCGACTTCGCCAACCCTTCGAAGTCAGTCAGAGATCTTGGAATTTACTTCGACGCCGACTTCAGCATGCGATGCCACGTTCAAAAAACCGTTGCCAGCTGCTTTGCCGTTCTTCGTCAGCGGTGCAGCATTCGACGTTCGGTGCCGACGTCCGTTTACCAAACACTCGTCGTCGCCCTTGTCCTGTTCCGGTTGGAGTACGGCAACGCTGTGCTGGTAGGCTTACCAGGCTACCTGTACAGCCGCCTCCAGTCGGTACTTAACGCTGCCGCACGATCCATCGCTGGTTTGCGGCGCTCGGACCACATCACCGACACACTCGCCAGTTTCCATTGGTTGAGAGCGCCCGAGCATGTGCAGTTCAAGCTAACGACGATCGTCTACCGCTCACTGAACGGCACAGCTCTATCATACTTGGCTGCAGACCTGCGGCGTTTGTCCGACATGCCGTCAAGACGAGGTCTGCGGTCCTCACTGACACACCAGCTGGATGTCCCCCAGTCGCAGTGCGTAACTGTTGGTGACCGAGCGTTCGCTGTCGCTGGTGCTCGGCTATGGAACAGTTTACCACCGGACATTGTCGCGTCCAACACACTGTCACAGTTCCGCCGTCAACTGAAAACATTCCTGTTCAAACAGTCTTACTCCTTTGTGCTTTTGTCGTGACTAACGCTTTTATCTGTGGTCCTAGCAGTTTTTTTTACTCAGGCCACGTTAAAGAAATCTTAATGTAATGTAAAAACTTTGCAGTTGTTTAAAATCGCGCCAATTTTTGCATGTTTTTTTTTTCAAATGTATAGGATGTTTGCCCCTAATATTTGTACCCACGTTATTTTGTTTACATGGTGTTTCATTAAATAGACACTTTTTTTCTTTTTGCATAATTTACTCAAATAATAATTAAATTGCACGCAGTTATAACTAGATTTTGCTGACAATATGTCAATTCAAAATAGTTTAACAAAATGTGGCTGTTAGTTAAATATTTTTACTAGTTTTAATGTAATGCTGACGTCATAATACATGTATGCCGTAAGTACAAACTTGCTTATCGCAAGCAATACTGACAGTTGCCAAATAGCTGCCCTGCGTTGATGGTAAAATTTATATGGTTTTTTAATGACAACTGTTAAAATTTATATGGTTCTTTAATGACAACTGTTAAACTTGTATTATTGCAGCCACAAAAACGCCCAAAACGATCACTCTAATACACCTGTTGGGATAGCTTGACCTTTACACTTTCTAGCAAAACGGTGCACCAGCACACATCGCTTGCGAGATGGTTGAGTTTTGGGATTGTGTGACGCCTGATTTTATGCTGCCATGATGCTGATACGATAAACATTATTTATCTGTAACAAGACAAAAGTCACCATCAAAGCAGGGTAACAAATGACAGTACCAGTCAAAAAAAACAAGCTTGCACTCACGACACATCATGAAGTCAGCGCTACAACACGACTAGCAAAAATATTAAACTAACAATCATATTTTGTTAAAATATTTTAAATTAGTATTTTTGCCCTACACCTGGTAAAAATTTCATGTACATTGGCCACCATTTGACTTAGTTATAAAAGAAACAAAAAAGTACTTTTTATGAGATAACGTGTACGTACTTAGTTGCACGTCACATAGCACTGTTATAGACGCACACTTGCTACATTTAAGCCAAATTTGGACCTTTTTTTGTAACAAATTGTCAGGGACCCCATGCACAGTAAAGGGAGTGCTATTAAGACTTGGTCATTTTCTAACGCGAGTAAACATTTGGCGGGACAGCACCAATTAGGGGCCGAAATATTTTATTTCCGAAAAAGTCGACTTTAATGGGCATGTGTAACAATTTGGGAAATGTCATTACGTTTAATACAATTCATAAAATTACACTCAAATTAACATCACGTCCATAAACGTAAACGTCAGCAACGGTTCGACTCAACACCGGTACCGTAAAAAGTTTAGACACGCTAAGTTCAAAATTCACTCAGTTTAGCCAACTACATCTCCCTTTTATACGGTGCATAACTGTTCGTGCTACAAAAGTGTCAGTAATTCGTAACAGTCCCGGTGAGACTAGTCCAAAAATCTGAAAAGTAGCTTAAAAAGTAGTAGACATTTTTATAGAAAAGCAAAAACTTTAGTAATGTCTTTAGATTTTAACTCACCCGTATGCCCAATTCTGGAACTTCCTGTGCGTGTACAAAACATTAGAATTTTGCACGGCCAATTCGCAACCACTTGTGTCATGTTTTAACTTATGATTTAATAATAAAAACTTCAAATAAAATTTTAACAAATATTTCAGACAAAGGCAAATGGTCAAGCGCCCTTGCTTAAGACTAACTAGGGGCCTACTGCTTGCTTGTTGCCCTAATCGCTTCTGTGCGCAGTAATGAAATGGTCCTATTTGTAGCAAATTACACTAAGTCAACTGGTTCAAGACACAAAAACCCATGCGGTTTTGATCTTTGCCGTATGACCTTGCTATTTAATAGAATTTTAAAGGTTACTAGTGTAGACTACATGTTCACGTAAAATTTCATCAAACTAAGTGCAGCGGTTTACGAGTTATGTTTACAGAGGCAGAAACAAACTTAGCTGCAATGCTGAAACCAATAAGCCTACAATACCGTCGCTTCCAAGAGCAGTACTAAATGACAGAAAATCACGTGGATGAACATAAGCCTTTAGTTCACCTTAAAAAGTTATTTTTGTTTAAAGAACATAAAAATAATATTTAAGCTTATATATTAATTGTAATACCGTAAAGTATATAGAAACAGTTTTTATCAGAAATGTTTGTAATGTAGCCGCTTTTTACTAACTAATAGAATTGTAAATAATTTGACTTGACCATAAAACGGCCAAACTCAGAAAGCAAATAAAAGTATCATAAGTGTTGAAGAAACGCAATCTTAAAGGCCAATGACGTGCTAATATGTATGCAACGTAAACCTGGCAACCAAAGTTAAAGCTGCACAATGTTTAAGTTAAACCGAGTCATTTTTTTATTTGAACCGAAGGCGAAAACAATACAAACCCGAGTCGTTTAAGTCGAGACTATTTTTACTTAAATTTTTTATTATTGTTTTTAATTTTTGTATAGGTTTAGAGACTGAACATCCGATTTTAGTGACCAACGGCTTGGCACCAGAGACCGAATCTCCAGCCCAGAGACAGATTATAGGGCTTTAAAGACCAACTTTTTAGCTCCAGAGAACGAATGTCAGGTCTAGAAGCCGACCGCCCGTCCCCAAAAAATGTACTAGAGACCGACAATCTAGCTCTACACATTGACCGTCCGGCCCCAGAAATGTATGACATTGCCATTTTTGTCTGCTCATGCCCGGATAAAAAGTGGTTTGTCTTCAACGAGAATGCGGAGTGGGTTATATTTGTGTCGTCAGTAAGCAGCAACACTTTGATGCCGTGGACACCAACAATGGAGCGCCGCCAATACCAAAAGCAGCAGAAACGTACGGAATAACCAGACAAACTATTCCGAGCGCACGTTGGAGCGGCATACAGCGTAACTGCACACCGACATCTGTCTGCAAATGACCGGCAGAATTTACCGGCGTTAATATTAGCAACAGGCCGGTGGTTCGTGTTTCGCCAGGTCCACCTCTGTATCGATGCGATATTTCCGGATGTTCTTACAGCAGTAGGAGTCGCAAAAAGTTAGCGGCCCACAAATTGTCGCAAAGTAAACACAAACTATCACCGGCAACTGACGAGCAAGAAGTGTTCTCAACACCTCCAAGTACAACAGAGTACGAAACTGCGTCTTCTCCAGACAGTGTTGGACTTCGACGAAGTAGACTTCCAACGGCAATGGGTTCGCCAAGAAAGAAACTTCGTCGTCGTCTCTCCGTAGATGATATAACGAGTCAGGACTCCACAAGCAGTGATTTTATGGAGAGAATTCGCTCGATGTCTGTGAGAAGCCGTACCAGTGAAAGCATGTCGACTGACAGCGATGCGCACTCGGTCTGCTCCAGTGATAGTCTTCGAAGAAGTAAACGAATCGCTAAACGTGCAAATCAACAACAGATAACAGAAGACAGTGGTTCGCGCAAAAAGAAGGATGATCATAAAGCGAAGCAAAAACAAAAAACACGATCAAGAATGCAGAGTAAAAACATGTCAACCGATAGCGACACACACTCTGTCTCGTCAACTGACAGTCTTAGAAGAAGTGCGCGCATTGCCGGACATGAAAATAAACAACGAACACAATATGGTGCTTTGCAAACAAAAAACGTTGACGATGCACGCAAGCACAAGCAAAAAAACATGGACAAGAACGGACAGTCGGGAGTCATCTGTTGAACGTGGTCATATGAGTAATTCGGATACTGGCAACGTGAGGGGTGCAGCAGAGTTGATGTTCAGTGACGACAAGTTTAAACGTCCGTATGTAACACCTACGCAAAAGATTCCGGTTAAAGAAAGATACGCGGAAAAGAGAAAGGCATTTGAGGCAGCTATTCGGCTACGCATTCGAAAGAACCAACAAGTCGACCCGCTGTACGACAAAATGAAGAAGTACCACGATAACATGCTAAAAAAGTAAGCAATACTACAACCGAAAGACTTTCGGCGGAAGTGCTTGATGTCATTGCAGATCGACCACTAATAGACAACACTGAGCGTCAGTTCAGATGGTCGAAACGCGACGAACGTCGGCTGAATGACTTAAACGAGACATGCAAATCTCTTCAGCAAAGGGACGATTGGACGTGGAATGCCGCAGATGACACTGAGCAAGGCCTCTACAATGATGCTATGATGCAGTTTTGCATAACGGAAAAGTGTCGATGGCGTCTCACTGAGTGTCCTGACTGCGGATCGTGTGGCATTCTAGTCGGCAAGCAAACGGATTCAGAGGTTTGCTACGACTGCCTCAAACAAGCGCAATTTCAGCAAAAAAAACAGAAACGGCAAGAAGCGTGGGATTAAGTTAGGCCAGTTTCAAAGGATTTTCTAAAAGGAGACGACGGCAACGACTTGCCTTATCTGTACCCAGGCCAATTGGCGTGATTCGGAGTCGCGGATAGTGAAGCCGATGTTATTTTCGGGCATTTAGCAACACATTTTGGCGAAATAGACGACGAATGTATGCCTGAGCGATGTAAAATGGCGATTTTCGCAAATTTAAAACTAATATCTCCGGTGGGGGTCAACGGCCACAACTAAGCTTTTATACTGCATGAGTCGGCCAAAAAGGCCTTTGCTGCCTATCGCGTGAACGCCATTGTCATAACATAACGCATTTAATAGCAATTGTTACATAACGTATTTACAGGGAGCTCCGACAGTACCTATATGTGGTTTTCTACCACACTAAAGGGCGACGTTTGATGATTTTTTAAGGAAAAATATAAATTTGAAATATTTATTGGTCCGCCCGGAAGCGATAGCTTGCGGAGCGGACTTATGTTTTAGCCGTGATGTTTTTTTTATTTTTTGTCAACGCGAGATCTCCGAGATGCGTGAGCCGACCGGCTTGAAAATTTGCATGATGGTCAGTACTAGTCTCAGTTTTATAATAAAAGATCCAACATTTTGGGAAGCACACCCCAAAAAAATTTCAGGGGCCAAAAACGTGCAAAATTTAACCCGATTTCGAACGACATCGAAGTTCGGCGGCAAATGTCTCCAAAACGGATGAAGATATTCAAAATCGGATAGTCATTTCATCTATCGCGATTCCTCCCGCGTTAGGCAAAATAAGCCCGGTGAAGTTCGGTCCAGTGACCTCGAAGATTTAGATGTGAAATCGTACCCACCTAAAGGGCATTTTTCGGAAAAACATATTTTGGCCCCTATGGGATGCTGCGCTCCCAAATTTTTACACGCGCTAGAGAATAACCAAGTCTTACTAGCGCACCCTTACCGGGGACGGGGGCCCCCGTACAACTTTTTTCAAAGGGGGGTCAAAAATTGGCATAAAATGTAATAAATGAGCGCTTATAACTTCGGAGTTAAAGGGTATAGCCTGACGAAACTTTGGCACTTGACGCGACTCTAGATTGGGGTGTTAACGCAAGTACAATTTTTGGGGGCACCGCCCCCCTTAAAATTTGGGAGGGCAAAAGATCGTGCAAAATTTAATAAGTTTTACAAAAACTTTTGAATTTGATCGCACATATCTTTGAAGTGGATAGAGATATCGACAAGACGTAAACGGCGTTATCAAATACGGTTAATTCCGCGTTGAACAAAAAAACTTGTGTAAACTTCGGTCTTCCACGAACTAAGTTATAAGCGCTCATTTTGACCCACTCAAAGCGCATTTTTCGAAAAAACACATTTCGGCCCCTAGAGGTTGCTGCGCCCCCAACTTTTTACACGCGCTAGAAAATGACCAAGTTTTACTAGCGCACCCTTTACCGGGGACGGGGGCCCCTTTACAACTTTTTTCAAAGGGGGTCAAAAATTGGCTTAAAATGTAATAAATGAGCGTTTGTAACTTCGGAGTTAGGGGCTGTAGCCCGACGAAACGGCAGCTCGTCACAGTTTGATGGGCCACAGCTCGATAGCCCGCCTCTACCGTCCGTATACCGTCACGTGATCTCCCACCAGCCCGGAGTCCGGACCAGGTCTATGACACAGCTCCCTTTTTGAAGTTTAGGTTTAATCTTGGCAGAGCCATGATGACGACGGTGAGAGGACTGCAACGACGAGGATCTTGGTAATGGCGGTTGATGACGACGTCAGCTACCAGCTGCTGATGCACCCGCTGCTGATGAACTTGCATCACGTTGCACCGTGTAGACGACGTCACGCAACCGGCAACCACAAACATCACACAGATGATGTACACAGCTGTATACCGGACATCCATCTCGGGAGTCTGGACTATCCCAGCCACCTAACGTCCCGACCGCCATGTCCACACCATAGTTGGTCACAGATTAAACTATAACTTCTCCGGTTATGACATTACCAGGCCAAACTAAAATATATGAACGTAAAAGCAACAACTTAAAATATATGTGTCACCATAAAATAATGGTGTACATACATGCAAACTTACACAGATAAACGCACCGTTATTTACATTAAGTCCACGTCAACACGTGACAGACAATCAGCTACAGAGTTACAAGTGCCACATGTGTACTTCAGCACCAGATCATATTCTTGTAGGGCAAGAGACCACCGAGTGAGTTTTGCACTCTTGGGCATACACTCGCTTAGATATTTGAGCGGATTGTGGTCAGTGAAAACTGATATTTGTGCCCCAAAAATTATGTTTCTGAAACAGCTTAAAACCCACACAACGGCATACGCCTCCCGTTCAATTACGGACCACGCGCACTGAGTTGCTGTCAACTTGTGACTGGCAAATGCCACTGGGTGTTCCACCCCTGAGTCATCATACTGGGTCAACTGACAACCTACCATCACCGCACTAGCGTCCGTGTACAAGTTAAATGGTCTACCTGGGACAGGGATTGTGCACACAGGTGCTTCACATATCAAACGACGTAATGTCTCAAAAGCTCGTTGCTCTGTGTCCTTCCACCTCAGTATGGTAGGTTTTCGACCACCTGTAAGATCGGTTAAGGGCTTGGCGTGTTCTGAAAATCGGTCCACATACGCCCTATAATATGAGAACAGACCAAGTACCTGACGCAGTTGTTTTTTAGTGGTCGGTGGCTTCATTTCGGCCACTGCCTTCAACCATTTGGGGTCTGGGCAATGCATGCCACAACCAATTATATGCCCAAGGTACTTGATTTCTTGTTTGGCAAAGCTGCACTTCTTTAGGTTTAACGTGAGGCCAGCCAATCTCACCACAGTGAAGAAGTGTTTCAGTTGACCAACATGACTATCAAAGTCATCACTGAATGTGGACATATCGTCAACGTACGAGTCACTGAATTCCCTAATGGGGTGCAAGATTATCTGAACAGATCTGAC
>Ga0056128_1000775_pt1 | contig 31692 bp, 24 predicted proteins | sample WorMetLIZISLAND2_FD_71113 | JGI IMG/M metagenome (GOLD analysis project Ga0056128, IMG submission 71113) | Marine gutless worms symbiont microbial communities from Max Planck institute for Marine Microbiology, Germany - Olavius geniculatus... ...
AAATGTCAGTTAAAGTGTCAAAAATGTGAACAAAATATGTTTTTACGCGTTATGCTAATCAAGCAATCATATTGCATTGGATAAAAAAGTGATATTTTGCTGGTTGTGTTTTCCCTAGGTAGTGTAAAAACAAACATTGGGTGAGGTGGGAAACTGAATGGTCATTTGATGGCAAGTTGTGTCCGGAATATTCGTACCAAAAATTATCAAAATCTGGTAGTTGGTTTTCAAGTTACGGTCGAAAATGTGGGGGATGTTTTTTTTGGGACACAGTGTAGTCCCGAACTACAGTGCATTCGGTATCTACCGGAGTCCCAGTCTGACCCATCATCCCTGCAGTAGCCTCTTCAATGCTCCACCCAACTCCGAGACACGACAGAAAGAGTGAGACCACCCAGTGCACATGACTAGTCCACAGATCAGGCTGGTCACTCTGATAGCAAGTTTACCTTCACATTTTGTCAAAAGACCATGAGTGAAAAACATTGCACTAAACTTTGGTTTTTATCTTTGCCCGATATATAATGATCAATTTGCAGAATTTTTTGACTCGTTAACTTGGCATACAATAGGTAAGATAATGATCATTAAAGTTCTCACCACACCCAGTAGGTGTGACTACACTATTTTGTGATATGTGACTGAAGGGTCGGGTGAAGTTGCTGACAGACGAGAAGAGAATTCTGGAGATACAGCAGCAGCAAGCTAGGATGCGGACTCCATTGACCCGCAGCATTGGGGTTGGAGATGCTGGCATCGATGAGCCTGATATCATGACAAAACAACGTCCGGTGAGTAGTAGTAATAGTTGTTGTTGTTGTTGTTGTTGTTGTGGTAGTAGTACTAGACGGATTCCATTTGTGAAGACTTTGTATTCAATGCTGTGTGGTATATGTGTTAAGTTGGCTCTGCAGAAGAAACCAGTGCATGACATTGACATTGTTTGTCCTTGACACATATCTTGACCACCAGTAGTAGTAGTAGTAGTAATAATAATAATAATAGTAGTAGTGATAGTTGTCACTTTTATGTGTGTGTAAAGGTGGCTGCTCCACCAAGGAAGCCCACTCGTGACTTTGGCGTCGGTGATGGTGACGTGTTTGCCCTTGACATGTCCTTGACGTCGTCGTTTACCTCTGCTGACCTTGGTCCAGTGCGTATTCATGAGCGCGAGCTCAGCACGGAACAAAGCACCGAGGTCAAAGAGAAGGAAATTAAAACTGTCTTTCTGAGCGGAGGGCCTGGCGATACTGCTACAGCTGTGATTGGTGGCGGATTAGCTCTGACAAAGCCGACTCGCAGCATAGGTACGTTGTAGTTGTAGTAGTAGTTCTTGTACTGGTAGCAGCAGCAATTGTAGTAGTCTTTCAGCCATTAAACATTGTGATGCTGACAAAGTGTAGATAGCGGCATTATGACTATCAAACTGGTCAGTCATACTTGCTCGAAGACATCTCCATTCATGATGAATGTTTGCAGTTGCAAAGCAACGTGTCAAATGGAGAAGACGTCTCCATGTTTGTGTCCAAGTAACGGAACTGCATTTTGAACATTTATTGTAACTTCTGACTATGAAGTCACAAAGTCTACACTCTACAGTTTGTTAAGGTTATAGTGTGTAATTACTTAAATACTTAAAATTTTGTGACTAGTGTTGTTTTTTTCAGTATTGCCACGCAGAACACCTCTACTGGGGGTGTTGCAGGAAAATTTTAGCTGGTAATTTTTGCACCGTAACAAGTGTAGTCAACTCTTGATTTTATGGCCATTTTTGCTACCAAAGTTTGTTAACCGGGATTGTTGGAATTATTTGAAAATGTACTATAGAGCATAGTAGTAGTATTAGTAGTAGTAAGTTGTGGTGGTGGACTGGTGGTAGTTGTAACAGTAGTCTTGATCTGATGTACGTTAGATGTCGGTCATGACAAAGTTTACAAATTGTTGGAGGTTGACTCTAGCAGCCTGCAAGTTAGCATGAAATGAGTCTATTGGGGATATCAAAATAATGCTCAATCTTTAAGTCAAATTCTGGAAACAGGTCCCAGGTTACAATTTTTTTCATTTTGGATCCCAGGATTGAGAATTTAATCCTGGGATTGCAGTCACTACTGCAACTTGTTGTAGTAATAGTACTGTAGTAGTAGTCGTGACTTGGCATAGGTGTCGGTGACGACAAAGTCTACGAGGTCTCTGAGGCTGATTCCAGCAGTCTGCAAGTCCATGAGAAAGAACTGCGCACAGTTTACATCGACGGTGCAGCCGGCACACATACCGCACCGCAGCCCAAGTCTACCAGGAATGTGGGCATACTGTGCAAGACAGCAATGCGTGAAGTTAGTGGTGTAATTGTAGCTGTATAAGTATTAGTGAAGTGGTATAGCTTCTTATGGGAAACCCATTACTGAGCTACGGAGCGTCACCTGCCATATGGGATCACAAAATGTAAACTTCCGTTTGACACACTCGACATTTACCCCAGCCAGGTAGCTGGTAATCGATTTAAATACTATACATACACTTTTAAAAAGCATTGTAATAATGGGTACTTTTTTTGCGTTCTGGAAAGGTCATATTCACAAGAAGCCGAACTGCTGAAGCCTGTATAGCATGACTTAAAGGACTGAACAAGTTCTTTCTGTCTTAGAAATTTATTTTTTCAATACACAAAAAGTGCTGACGAACAAGCTGATGAATGCACACCCGTATGGATATTTTTATGCACAGTAAAATGCATAAAACTAAATTTACGAAGCATGAAAAACTAAAGTTCAGTTAATTGTAAACAAGGCTGACACCACTCATGCCAGTCATTCCTCTCGCCGTATCAAAGCTTTTCACATGAGCCATGCAGAACTTATTGTGGATCGACACGGGCTTTCCGCAGTGATTTTATAAATGTCAAACTTTTGTTACCAGAACAATAGAAAAATGACTTGAAACTGACCAGACCTGTTCAGACTTCGAGAATAAATGCAACAAGTGCAAGGCCTGGGAAGACAGATGCACTGTCTTGTTCCGGTGTTATGACTATCTCGATGGGGATTTGTTTACTGGAGACACGTTTACTATGGCATGACAGAATGCATCATCCATTCTGCAGTAGTAGTATAGTAGTTGTAGTAGTGTCCTGGATGTCTGACAGGTTGGCGTAATGTACCACTACGACGACGCTGCACCAATGACGCGTAACATCGCGGTCGGGGTTGGGGAAATCGGGCTTGATGACGCCAGAGAATTTTTCGGAGGAGACCTGGCGGAGCGTTCTGATTCATCGGTGCACGTGACCAACATGGCGCTGCAGCAGCTAAACATGGCCGCCTTCCAGTCTCGACATCTTCGTTTTAGCAATGAACAACTACGAGAGGTGCTCGATCTGATGCTGAAAAAGAATCTGCGGAGCGTGGCTGTGCAGTGCCGCTTTGCCACCATCAACAAAGGTAGCAGCAGTATTTATTGTATTAGTAGTAGTAGTAGTAGTAGTTGTAGTAGTAATAGTATTAATAGTGCCTTGACCTGATGTTGAAAAAGAACTTGTGCAGCGTCGCCGTGCAATGCCACTTTGCCACCATTGACAGAGGTTGTAGTAGTCATAGTAGTAGCAGTAGACAAGCTGCTGAAGAACTCATGCATCGTGCAGTGCTTCTTTGCCATCGTTGACAGGTCTTGTAGTAGTTGTAGAAGCAGTAGCAGTAGCAGTAGTAGTAGTAGTAGCAGTGGCAGTAGCAGTAGCAGTAGCAGTAGTAGTGGCAGTAGTAGTAGTAGTAGTAGTAGTAGCAGTAGTAGTGGCAGTAGCAGTGGTAGTAGCAGTAGCAGTAGTAGTGGCAGTGGCAGTGGCAGTAGCAGTAGTAGTGGTAGTAGCAGTGGCAGTGGCAGTAGCAGTAGCAGTAGTAGTGGCAGTAGTAGTAGTAGTAGCAGTAGCAGTAGTAGTGGCAGTAGCAGTAGCAGTGGCAGTAGCCGTAGTAGTGGCAGTAGCAGTAGCAGTGGCAGTAGTAGTGGCAGTGGCAGTGGCAGTAGTAGTAGCAGTGGCAGTGGCAGTGGCAGTAGCAGTGGCAGTAGCAGTGGCAGTGGCAGTAGTAGTGGCAGTAGCAGTAGCAGTGGCAGTGGCAGTGGCAGTAGTAGTGGCAGTAGCAGTAGTAGTAGCAGTAGCGGTAGCGGTAGCAGTAGCAGTGGCAGTAGCAGTAGTAGTAGCAGTAGCAGTAGCAGTTCACAGCAAATCGAACAGCAACTCGCTGTTTATTATGAGATGGCTTCAGTAGCAACATCATCGTATTTGATGTTTATAAATGATGTCACAGTGATGTCATTGTTTTATAATAAAAATCACTCGTAACTGGAATTGAATTTCCAACAAAATGTATATTTCAGATGTTTTTTATTTTGGAAGCTAACATAATGACACTGTTTTTGTAATTTATTTATTGAACAACTCTTGTACATTGACAGTTGTGTCACATTGCCTTCGACCAAGAAATTAAAGGTGCTACTAAGCTCATCGAAAGATCCATTGACCCCAATCCACCACTCAACTAGGGCATCTCATTCAGCAAGCTAGCTACAGGAGCACTGACAACCCTCATCCCTGCTGCAACCCATAACCATTCGCCTCACAGAGATGGACCAGCTGGAGTCCCGAATCTTATCTTATGTATTTCGTTGCTATTGGCAGTCCCAAGCCCTGCATCTTTCAGTCACCCCTAGCACTTTGATAAGCCTAGGACTTGTGGTATAGTAGTAGTGTTAGTAGTAGTAGTGAGAGCAGTGATGCATTCTGGGTAGGTGTGAGTACATCGGGTGACAATCGCATCAGTGTCGGTGTTGGTGATGACACTGTCGATGTTGACGTGGTTCCAGTGAGACAGTTTCGATCTACGGCTATTGACTGTCGGCCTTCCGTATTCCACCGAGCTTGTGGAGCAGACTTTGTTTACCGCGTGGACTCTGCCACTAACACTCGCACTCAGGTAGGAGTCTAGTAGTATTAGTAGTACAGTAGTAGCAGCAACAGCAGCAGCAGTAGTTGTATTGTTGTAGTCATAGTCATAGTATTTATTAGTAGTAGCAATAGTAGAAACAGCACTACAATGTTTGCTACTTTCTGTTGAAGTGTCTTGTGGTTAAATGGTCAACCATTTGCTTCCATGTGGTACAACTACTCTGTGTGTATTGTGTACAAAATTTTGTGCATGCCTAAAAGCTCTGAACTTTTGCATATATAGCTATTCTAATACGCTGCATTATGGGTATGTCTGGCTGTCTGTTTGGTATAGGCTAATAACTGTGAAGGGGCTACAAAGTTGATTGTGGCTAGGGGTGTGTGGAATCAGATGAAAAAGTTAATTTTGGGATTGCTGTTGGTTTTCATAGTTATTAGAGTAGATAGCTGATACTGCTAATAGGTAGATACTCTCCACATACAACAAATGTGAGTTACAACAGTTTTATTGTCAGTTGTATTAATAAATTTGCAAATGAGTACAATATACGTTTAAATGTTCCAAAAACTTAGCTATAATAATAAGTTTTATTATTACTGGGACAACAAAGTAAAATTGGATTAAGTTTGTGGCAGGTTTTTTGGTGGATTTTTAGGTGGGCTTGCCTAAAAAACCAACTGGTATCTGTTTGAGCATCTCAACCCTGAGTAGTAATGGTGATAGTCATGGTAGTAGTCGTGGCTTGTGTAGGGCATAAAGGTCGATCGTGGCAGCAACACTGACACTGTCGTCAAATACCCAGCATCTACAAACACGGAGGCTCGGCTGTCTGGAGAAACTGTGTCTACCGAGACAGAGCCAATAATGTTTGAGTCTGTGGCACCAAAGGGCGGAGCTACAGAGACGGAGCAGCGAATGACGTTTGAGTCAGTGGCAGTGAGGGGCGGAGCTACCGATGATGTGGGCCATAAGTCTGGTCGCGACAGAACTCAAGCAACGAAAGTCGAGACGGTGACTGAAGTGAGAAAGGCATCAAGTGTTGGTATTGGTAGTGGCCTTAGTGATATAACCGCTACCAGTCTGAAGAGTGGGCTGCGAACTTCTCAACCGATGAAAGCTGAGATGATGATGATGATGATGGGCGATGTTGAGCAGACCTCTTCATCCACTGCTGGTGAGTCCAATTTTTTAACAATTTTTTTGTAAATCCTTAGCCATGGCCTTGCTTTTTGTGTAACTCTTCGTCCTTGGCATTGAACATTAAGTTCTTGGAAATGTAAGTGCCGATGACTTTCGTGGTTTGTTTGTTAGATGATGGGAGTTAGATGAGGGGACATCTGTTGTCTGCTGCTGCCACTTAGATAAGATGTGCGTTCTTTTTTCAAACATCCGATCAATCCGCTTGTTTAAAATCAACTTTGCACAAAATGATCTGCATTCTGAATCATATTCATATCTGCTTGGCGGCAGCTGTGTTCGTGCGGAGATTTTTTATAAGCCATCACCATCGCCCATGATGCCTCTGCCGTCAGTATATTATTATTGTGATACCACAGATCTAAACTTAGATCTGTGGTAGTGGGAGCAAAACCAGTCGTTGACGTCTGGTTGCATTCTCTTTTTTATCGGACTGAACTGATCTCATCTAACAAATCTGTCTAGATTTGGATTTGTCAGATTTTTTTTAAAAGGAATGCACACGTTGTCAAGTGTGTTGTAGGCTCAGCAGAAGACGAGAAACTTTTTGTGTTGCTGCAGTAACAGCAGCAACAATAATAGTAGTAGTGTTTGGACGTGTGGTATGTTCAGGCGGAGATGAGGCTGCTGGGATATCGTCAAGTGAGTTGTTGGCTCGGCAGAAGAAGCGCGACTCCATGCTGTTTGGAGACATTGATGAACCGCCATTGATTACAGCCGCTGGAGACCCTTACCAACCAGTATGACCATTACTACTACTACTGAGTACTATCACTACTACTTAATTTTCTGTAATTTTTAATTGTAAAATTAATTTTCTAAGAATACTATAATTACACTACAGTGTAATTACAGTATTCTGTAATTACACTGCAGTTGTCGGAGACCCTTACTCTGAATCTGAAACATATGATTGTCTATTCTGTTCTTAGTGTTCTCTGTAGGAGATGGTTTACCTGTCCACAGACAGTCACCCATCCAAGTCTGGTATATTCAGTGCTAAGTAAAGGCTAAAAGGTCAAAGGTTATAGGTTGGGTAATGTGTAGACTCTATTACTTATCCTTGCGCAGGCTTGACGATTCTTTTAATTTAGTTTCTGTGTTGGACACTAGGAGGCAGCATAGCGATTCCGCAGCTCTAGACTTCGATCTCAAATATCTTTGGAACAGGTCAAGCGATCGACAAGCCAAAAATGGTGTTGTCAACTGCAATTTCTGTCGCATTTAGTGGAAAAGATTTGACGAACTTGGTCCACTAACAAAAAGTTCAGTTGTCTCATGTTTGCTCACTGAAAGATAACACTGCATGTGCTGTGTAGGCTAACGCGACTGCATTCGTCAGATTTTCTTGCTAGGAGAGGAGCTTCAACCTTTTAAATTGTCTCCGCGGTCGGACTTACGATGCTGGACAGCTACATATTGGGCTGTGCCTCAAATTAGTACCTTTTACATGTTTTCTGTGTTGGTCACTAGGAGGCAGCACGTAGTGAGAGCACCCTGTCAGCTGCATCATCTTCATCCGCCAGTCAGCTGATGATGCCAAGCCGCACGGTCTCTGAGCCGGCCTTCTCGTCACACTCAGCCTCCACTCTCAGCCGGGAGTCGTTCGTCATTCACAGCGACGAGGGCCTTGTACCCACATCTTCAACTGCAGGTACTGCAAGAGCAGTAGTAGTAGTAGTCATAGTAGCAGTAGTAGTGGTGGTGATGGTGGGGGTGGTGGTAGCAGCGACAGTAATAGTAGTGGATTGGTAGTTGTAGCAGTAGCAGCAGCAGCAGCAACAACACTCGTAGTAGTAGTAGTAGTAATATCTATCTGTTTGTATGTGTTTTGACAGATTTCAGTGGATACACTAAGTGATTATGGTGTTAGTAGTGAGTAGTAGCGTTAGCTATGAGTAATAGTTGTAATAGTAATTGTAGCAGCAGTAATCTATCTGTGTGTGTGTGTTTGCCAGAGAGTTCAGCAGACTTACCGGGTGGTGATGGAGGTAGTGGTGGCAGCGTGTTGTGGAAGGGTGGGACAGTCATGTCACGTGACAGCGGTGGCAGTGGCAGTGGTCGTACTGGTAGCAGTCGGCAAGTCATAGAGACGAGGTTAGTATTAGCAGTAGCAGCAGCTGCAGTAGTTAGGCCACCCTTATGTATTAATGGGAGACTTATGGTTTTTGCTTTGTTCCTTTTTTTATTTTCTTCTTCTCCTTCGAAAACCAGGCAGCAGACCAAGACCAAAATTGGTGGAAGAACAACCCTTACCTGGAAAAAATCAAGGCCAAATTTCAGCGAGATACGTTGAGGGATTTTTTAAGGGATGGGGCTTTTACCACGTTTATAATCGACGGCTTGACGAACAAGCAGCCATGGACCAAGACAGTCGGACTTATGACACGTGCGGCTTCACGTTTTGCCCTGTCCCAAATTTCTAGTTGTTCTTGTAGTTTTGGTTGTAATTGTAGTTGTATTAGTAGTCACGAGACAGCAGTGCCAGTTGTCGTGTTGGCAGCAGTCGGCAAATCATACAGATCAGGTGAACACAGGTGAACTCACTCCGCTTTTACCCCAGCAGACATGCCATTACTCCATTTATTCACTCGGACGAATGGAAGGCTGAGTGGAGCTTAGTATGGAAAACCTTTAAGTCCTTAGTTGATGTTGTGGTTGACAAGGACTTCGCGTGACATCGGTGGTGGTGGCGGTGGTGGTGGCACTCGGACAGTTGTCACCGAGACACGCGTTGAACGTCGTCATCACACCGGTGACGTCACTGGTGACGTCATGGGTGGTGGTGGTGACGTCACTGGTAGCAGTGGTGGTGGTGGTATGTCAGAGGGCTCGCTGAGGTCCATCATGAAAACGTCATCGTCTTCGTCTCCGGGCGCTCTGAGACGCAAGATTTGCTTCATGGACAGCGACGCAGCAGGACTTAGAAGGTTTGTGTCTCTCTGTTTATGTTTCTGTGTCTTTCTGCTTGTATTTTTGTGTCTTTTTGCTTCTCTGTGTATTTCTACTACTGAGTACTACCACTACTACTAATACTGTAGTTACACTACAGTTTATGTGTATCTTTTTCTGTTGCTTTGAGATGCAAGATCTGTTTTCTGGACAGCACAGCAGGACTTCGAAGGTTTGCATCTGTCTCTGACGCTGTGTCGTTGTGTTTGTCTGTGTCGTCATGAGATGCAAGATCTGCTTTATCACTTGGAGGTCATTGGATAGCTATGAGGCCCTGTCCGTGTGTCTGTCTCTTTGTGTCTGTCCGTCTCTGTCTATATCTTTCTGTGTCCGTGCAGTGAGACGGGTGGAGACACTAGCGGGGGTGACAGCAGCAGTCAGCGGTCGTCCGCTAGCTATGAGGAAGCTTCCTACGATGGTCGCCAGGGCTCTGTTACTTACTCGTACACTCAACCACAACAACCACCAGATGATGATGATGATGATGATGAGATACACATGATGAAAACATCCCCATCAGCTGCTGCAGCTGCTGGCAGGTCTCTGCAGGGCTGAAAAAAACTTGTTTTTTAAATAATTAAATAATTTTTCAAAATAATTGATTGAAGTAATTAACAGACACACTGCTGTTAAACACAATACACAACGATTGACTAGCTAAAAAGCTAAAAACAGTATTTGTACAACACACAATACTAGATAGAATTTCACTGATTTATCGGTATAGTTTTTTTGAGATGGAAGTTTATAATTATATTGATGTGTGTGCACTTGTATGATATGATGTACTGTGTAAAAATGCTACCTCATGAGGTTTATTGGGTTTTATTTTTTTGTGTTTTTTAAAGACTTGCCTTAAACCCCAGCTGAAAAGTTTGCTGCTTAATTCATCTGTGTTTTACTTGCACCCCGGATGAGCATAGAATGCAAAAATTTGCCAATTTATACATTTAGATCTCTGCAATGTTGGAGACAGCCAGGGCCACATTCTCGAAACTTTCTGGGAAGATTTTTAGAATATTACTAATCCTAGGAAAGAAGTCACATTTTTGAAACTTTTTTGGAAAGATGTTTGGAAAATATGTGGGACAGCACTGACCTTGTGTTTGGAAACAAAGCTGTGTGAAATATAACAAAATTTTTACAAAAAGTACGCATTGTTGATTCTTAGTTTAGTCACCATGTGTGGCATCATATATTATTTACATGGCATTGCTGTTAAATTGACAGTGAGTAAGTAAAGCAAATTTAAGTTTGGTGTGTAAGTTGTGTTTTCTGTTAACGTAAGAAGTTTTCCAAAGATTTTTCCCAAAGAAGTTTCAAAACTGTGGTGCTTACGTCATGTGGTCTGTATGAGCACATCTGGCTAGTATTACCTATAAAACGCTTTCCACTAATCAACCCATATACTTGAGGTCATTACTGGATCAGTATACGCCTATTCGAACACTACGCTCCACTGATCAGCAACTTCTTGACAGGCCACGTGTCAGCACAGACTTTGGCAAAAGAGCCTTCTCATATAAAGCTCCCAACATTTGGAACTCTCTCCCTTTATTAGTTAGAGATTAAATAGACCTTCAAACGCCATCTCAAAACCTACCTGCTCAGTTTATAGCCCATCACTACCCATCTAGCGACTGCTGGCGCCTCAGATTCAGCTTGCTGACTTTGCGCGCATTATAAATTTATATATTATTACCTCCGCCAAGGAGGTAATGTTTTCTGCCAGTTTTTGTTTGTCTGTTAGCAAGATAACTCAAAAAGTTATGGACGGATCTTTCTGAAATTTTGAGAGTATGTCGGGCATGGCAAAAGCTACCAGTGATTCAGTTTTGGGGGTGATCCGACAGGAATCCTGGATTCTGGATCACTTTGAAATTTTTACCATTGTGTTAAAGGGGGCATATGGGAACCGCTGGCAAAGTGAATATGGTGACGTCACCTGGTGAATAACATTGCCTTGGCGGAGGTACCTGCAGGTTATGACTGCTTTTTAGTGATTATTATTATTATTATCTGATTGATTGAACCAGTCTTAGTGATGCTGTTGTTGTAGGTATGAGATGAGTGCTGAAATGTCAAGAGCTTGTGCAACCTATGCCCAGTGGCTGGATGATTCTACACTGGTTTCCGCTAAAGATCTGGTATGTTATCAGCTACTACTACTACTACTACTACTAGGTGTCTTGGTGATGTAATGGTAGGGTGTTAGACTTATGATCGAGAGGTTGTAGGTTTGACTCTTGGTCGAGTCACTATCAGGTAGTTACTACTTGCATGGGTGACTGTCTGCGGACAGGTAATTCGTCGTGGTATATAACCAACACTAAGGTCAACTCAGCCTTTCATCCCTCTAGGGTAGGTAAATCGAGTACTGGATTGTCTGGCTGGGGTTAAGGCAGGGCACATTTACCTGTTTCAGGTGGCAGCTAACACTGTGATCCCATATGGCAGGTGATGCTCTGTAGTTTTGTTATGGAATTTCTATTAAGAGCTGTACATCACCTTCACTACTACTACTACTACTACTACTGCTATTACAGTTTTAGTTACTACTGCTGGTGCAACTTTGCAACAGTAAGAGTATATCAAATGCCACTTGGATTTTCAGTGCAAGCATGAACAGGTAAAGTGCGGGAAATTTTGCGTTAAAATTCCAGGCGGTTGCTCAAAAATGACATACTACTTTATTGGTGCTTACTTCCTTGCCACACACTGTAGTGCCTTCTGGTGGTATTTCTTTGATGTTGAAACAGTAACGTGAAACTGACTGGCAGACTGACTGGACAGTTTCCCATGGCATCCTGGGTCTAGTTGGTAGGCTGGGCCGGAAGTTGCAGTTTTTTAACAGACAGCTGCAAATTTCCAACAGAGAAGAAAGACTACGGGCACTCAGAATTTCAGTTTTGCAGCTACAGTATTCCAAAATCGGGATTTTCAGCCACGGATGTTGTATTTTTGGAAGAAAAGCTGCAACAGGATTGGTTTCGGAGTTCATCATTGATTCAACGTGATTGGTTCCTGCTTGGTTGTGTAGAACGCGAGCATGTCAGTGCTGCAACGTGATTGGTTCTCGCTGTCGGGCAGTAAGCAGTCAACCGTCGGTCAAGTGGAGGTTATGCTTACAGCTGTACGCGATATATCACAACCGTTGCTAGAACACGTGGTCAACATGACCGACCAGAACGTGAGTAGTAGTTATAGCAGTTGTAGCAGTAGTAGTAGTTGTTGTTGTTGTTGTTGTAGTCATGATACTAGTAGATAACTTGCCGGATCTATACTTAATACCTACTTTATTTCTAGAAAAAGAAGATTTATGCACAAAGTAAAAGTCGTGATGTTGAATTGTTCAGTGAAATTCAACTATAATGCCTACTGAGCCACGGGGGTCCTTGTTACGGCAAAGATAGTCCAGTAGTTTGGCCCCAATAAGATATTGCCGAAAGTCAGAGCTGTAGAAATTAACGATTAATTAATTGATAAATTGTTTTAAAAAATCAATCGATTAAAATTCTTCTATTCGATTTAAATTTCATTAAAATTTTGGACTAAAAACATCACTAATGTCACTAATCTGCACATCTTCAGTTGATTTCAAACTACAGTAGACAGCAGTTATTTCACATAGGACATGTAATCAAGATTTGTACTTTGTAGTGTTAATTTAACAGTCTGCACTTTGTCAGTTTTGACTACACCATTTGTGTACTCCATTATCATCATCACTTTTGCTTCAGTTTGCAAAAACTAACAGCAACCAGTAGTTGAATTCTACAGATTTTGGTGTTCTGATTTTGTACAAAAATCAATAGATTTTTTCTATTCATCTTTGGAGATTAATTAATTTTAAAAAATTTAATCGGTCGCAGTATTTCAGTTTAAGGAGTGACAGCCACAAGCTTCTGGCGAGCTTTCATATCGCAAATTTCATTATGTCGACTTCCCTGTGACGTTTGTGGCATCCCTCCTACAAGTCAGGGGGAAAGTCAACGATGTCACGGCCTTTCCCATGTCTTGTTGTCTACGTTGCCAATTTCCCCATGTTTTCTCCATGACAGGACACGGGTAAGTCCATGACGTTACCGTTTCTTCTGGTGATAAGTCAGCGATGCATCAAAATCTGATCATCATGCCGCGTCATGCTCGTCCCCAAATTCTATTAGAACAATGCAAGTGGACTTGTCATTGACTTGTCGTAGGCTTTTTTGTGATACTGGAATATAGTAGTTGTAGTTGTTGTTGCTAGGGTAACACAGCGCTGCACTACGCTGTATCACACGGTAACTTTGACCTCGTGCAACTACTACTAGACACTGGTGTAGTGGACGTAGACCAGGCTAACCGTGCTGGGTACACGGCCATTATGCTGGCGTCATTGGCGGACGTACAGACAGAGGCACAACGTGAAGTCGTACTCAGACTCTTCCAAGCTGGCAACGTCAACCTACAGGCCTCTCAGGTATGCTGTTGTTGTTGTGGTGGTTTTTGTCACAGCGGGTACTGTTCAGGGGATGTCTGTCGCAGAGTGGTGCAGTCCCGCAGGGGTCAGTTTTAGGCCCTGTTTTGTTCCTGCTGTATACAGCTGAACTGTTTGACATGCCACATGTATGCTGATGACACACAGGTTTACCTCAGCACTCCAGCCTGTGACCACGTCAATGCGACAGAACCAGTGATGTGATGCCTCGAGGCAGTGCCTTGCCTCGAGGCTGCTTCAAGGCAGATTTTTACTGCCTTGGCCTTGGCCTCAGTCTTGGAGGTTAGTGTCTTGGTCTTGGTCTTGTCACGAGACTGTAAAAGTGTGTGCACCACACCGGCATCATTGGTCAGTTGCTCCAGAGGCTGCAAGCCATCCAGAACGCCGCTGCCCATCTCATCACTGGGGCCAGAAGATCTCAACATGTGACACCGATACTGCATGAATTGCATTGGTTACCAGTATGGCAGAGTATTCTGTTCGAGACGGCCGTGTTGGTGTACAAGTGTCGGCATGGTGTGGCTCCATCTTACCTGTTGACATACTGCATCCCAATGTCATCTCGTGATGATTGATGTCATTTTCGCTTTGCCGTCTCTGGACAACTTTCTGTTCCACACATGACAACAAACTACAGTGGCCGCAGCTTCGCTGTTAGCGGTCCGGTCTTGTGGAACAGTCTGCCAGCTGCATTTGCATGTCACTGTCCATATTTCTTAGGCGGCTGAAAACATTCTTCATGACAGAAGCTACTGACAGCCTGTAACAGTTGACTTGGCGCTTTTGCTGCATTTTTCGAACTTGCGCCATACAGATGGCATTAATAATAATAATTATTGTTTTGTGATTGTTGTTGTGGTCTTTGTTGTCACTGCTGTCGTCATCATTGTTGTTGTTTGTTGTTGCTGTTGTCATCGTCATTTTTTGTCCTTCTTGTTTTTTCTGTTGTTTGTTGTTGTCATTGTCAATCTTGTCGTTGTTGTCAATGTTGTTAGGCGGGGCAGACGGCTTTAATGCTGGCAGTGAGTCACGGTAGGTTGGACCTGGCACAACTACTACTAGATGCCGGAGCCGATGTGAACGTTCAAGATGAGGACGGATCAACTGCGCTGATGTGTGCCTCAGAGCATGGTCATGTAGAGCTGGTTAAACTGCTGCTGAGCCAGCCCAACTGTGACGCCAACATCACTGACAATGTTCGTACTGTTGTAGTAGTATTAAAAGGTGTCTAAGTGAAATGTTAAAAAGAAATCTGGTGAGTGCTATCTATGGTGAAATAAAATTGCTAAATATCCAGTACGGTTGAATTTAAATTATAATTGGTTGTCTTTTGCCTGTTTATCGTCAGCTTTTTGGGAAAAACCCCCAGACCTACATAAAAGTACTGCCCCTTGGCCCTCTGGAGGATATCAGTCTTCACAGCCTCTATACTGATTAATACATGGGGTTTCGTCAGTGATCTTCACCATTGCATAGGATTCTACTGCAGCAGAAAGATTGAAAAAACACTGGCGTAGGTCAACAGGACAGCTACGTCTATAGCAATGGAAACTGGACATTGTACTAGTAGTAGTAGTAGTAGTAGTATCACTAGTTTGGTAGTGTCACTAGTGTAGTGGTATCACTAACTAGTGTAGTTGACATGTGCTGTAGGATAACAGCGGTGCTATGTCAATAGCAATGGAAGTGGTGTACAGTGTGTGGCCAAAAGTGTGTCATAATGGCGGCGACACAAACGCTTGATTCGTTTTTTGCCCGTTAAATTCAAACATCGTAAACAGCATTATTTCCACAAAAGCGCTTACCTGACGTTTCAGAATTTTGTTATTAATCCTTTGTGCGCAATAACAGAATGAAATCGTCGCGGAATGGATGTGTAAAGCTGACGAATAGAGGTTTAACGAACTTTGCTTCAGGTTGTTAGAGCAGACTTGATAGCGTTCTGTCGAGAGTTAATAGCTGACAATTCCTTCTGCATATGAGATTTTATGACTTTCCGCATATTTTTGATAGCGTTTCTGTCCAATGATTGTGCTGACCACGTAAAATGCAAAATGTGATTTTCTGCTTTTTACAGATGAGTAAATACTGAGAGATGTACAGGGGCTATCATTCTGCTAAAAGAAGTGCTTTCCAGCAAAATGTTTGCACACACCTGGCCACAAAATTGCGTTGAGTGCATTCACATAGTTACGGCAGTAAATTTTTCTGCCAATTAGTAGAAAATTATCCACTCTTTCATATCAAATACAACTCCAGAACGTGGTGATATATTTCAACTGTTGCTGCCTCTCAAGAAATTCGAGATTCCAGACATAGTGTAGCCTTTTCCAAACGTCATGTTGACTTTTCTATCCTGTCCTATTACTATCTGAGTTTCGTCTATCAATTTAACTGATTTCCAGTTATCTGCCTTCTAGCTCAGCTTCTGTCTACACTAGAACACACGGCGAGGTTAATTCACCCTGCTTGTTACAGTTTGCTTCCAAGTTTTTCGTCTGGTTAAACCACAGGAACGCAAACGATGTCATACCATATGCAGTGATAATCGTTGAGTCAGCATATCATTTACATAGTTTATAATTTCAGCCAATGTCTTTTTTCTGTGCGCTTTTACATGATGAATTCTTCTCCAAACGCTCCTTCAATCAGATTTTGTGGTCTGCCAGTTTCAAGCCACTTTTGTACGCTTTGTCAACATTTCCATCACTGCAGAAACTTCCGTATGCAAGCCTGTCTTATGTATTGAAAATGAATCCTTGGTTAGAATTACTATTACTTAATTTTATAATAATTTTTTTTTGTTACCTTGTCAAATCCTTGCCTGCCATATCCACCGCACTTCAATCGCTTCGTTTGTCAAAATTTTTGATTAAAATGATGTCACGAATGATGCAACGCATTTTACATAGATAAACGTACATGTCCATTGATAGAAACCGGCTAGATATGCGCTGTAGTTCAACATTTTACTTTTTTTGCTTGCAGGGCGCTTTACGACTTTCTGGCATTGTCATTGCATTATGACACGCTTTTGGCCACCTACTGTAGTAGTAGTAGTGGTGGTAGTAGTAGTAGTATCTTGAGTGTAGTAGTATCGCTGACATGTATGTAGGACAACAGCACAGCTATGTCAATAGCAATGGAAGCTGGACATCGCGATGTGGGAGTGATGCTCTACGCTCATGTCAACTTCCATGCTCCTGCTCCCGTGAGTAATGGTAGTTGTTTTATTAGTGATAGCAGTAGCAGTTGTGTTTGTTGTACTGTTGCTACTACACTACCAGGCTGTAGTAGTAGCAGTTTAAGTTTGAAAACCCAACGTGGGCGTTTAAAAAATTTTCAATGTTTGTTATTATATGTTTCATTGGTGATGGTTATGGCCATCACTAGGGAAGAAACGGTGAATTTTGTGCAATAGTAGGCTCTATTACCAGGACTGCTGGAATGTTCACTCAGGCCCGGTTTTCGATTCTAACTGGCCAGTAAAGTTAGATGCTAACTGGCGGATTTGCATAATTCCCATTTTCCGTAGCACTAACCAACAGTCAAAGTGGCAAAAATTTGACTGGCCGAAATCGGCCGATTAGCTAACCATCGATCGTAATAATCATATTTAACACAACTTTTGTACCATTTTGCAAGCAGTTAATCGAAGAATGTGATATTATAGAACGAGTTTACCACATAGCTCTGTGTTCAAAACGCTTGACGAGACATTTGTTACTGCATATTTTACTACGATATTCATTTATGAATATCGCTTGGCTGGCTCGTGGGCTGACTGACGAGCACTTGCCCTCATTAATATTCATGATGCCTGCCTGCGCTAGGTGGAAATAATTCGTTTATTATTCAGTTAGCTGACGGCCAGTCCAGTTTGGTTTTGTTCAGAAACGCGCACAAACTTAACTAGTGAGTTACAATTAACAGACGGTTTACTAACTGATCAGTTAACTAAAAGATTCAGAATCCGGGCCTCAGTGAGTTAAACTTAAAGTGCTGGCCATTAATTAGAGTCGGTCATTTGGTCGACTTGGGTTTTATGCTAGATTAATTTGGTTTTTAAGCCTTACTGACTCGAAACACTGAAAAGCTGCAACGTACCTCTGTCTGCGTGTACGCTAAACAATCTTTTTCTGCTAACCAGCAAGCAACTGGCATGGGAAAGGAAGGAGGCACGGAGCAGGTGAGCAGTTACCCCCCCCCCTCTCAAAATTTTAGCTTGTCAGGAAACTTCTTCTTCTTCAAAAATTTTTCCACAGTACAAAATTTGGAGCTAAAATTTCCCATTTTAGGTGAATTTAGGGGCCAAATTGAACTTTTGAGTGGTGTGCCCATAATTTGCTCTGTCGGAGGTTTGCAGCTGTTTGTCGGAAAATTGCAACTTCTAGTCCCCCATCCCAATGCACTTTTTGAAATTATGACGCTGCTAATAGCGTAACGTATTGAGTGTTTGTTGCTGTGTGATGTGTTGACAGAAGGTGAAAAGAAAAACAGTCACACGTCACACAACCTACAGGTATAGCATGCTCCCTTGTCATTGGCAATGAAGGAATGAATGATTTGTACGAGTTAACGAATGAGCATAGAGCAGGTGAGCAAATGAATGAACAAGTGAATGAATGAGTAAATGAGTGAATGAATAAATGAATGAATAAGTAAACGAATTTCCGAGCCCGCATCATAGCCATTCCAGACATAATTTCTGTAGTAAATGAATGAATGAATGAGTGGAGTTACAAGAGAATCATTGAATGAGTGAGCAAGTGACTAAGGGTGTGTTGCACCAACTTTGTTCAACTTTGAACTTGGGTCAAATTTGAATTTGATTTTAGTTCAGCCATAATTTGCGTTGCACCAAAGCCGTTCAAGCGTTGATCTTCATTCAATTCTGAACCATCGTCTGACCACCGATCAAATTTTGATCTCGGTTCAAGTGGTGAATGCCGGGATACTATTGCTGCAAAAAGTTGTCCGATTCGAATCCTATCCTGTCCAAAAAACTTCTTCTTTTCCAATTATAAGACCTCTAATGCAATTATACTGATCATCTGGATATGTTAAATTTCCACTATATTCGTTTTATGCTTTCCTTGTGCTCGATAAATTAACAAATAGATGAATAAATCACATTTTTCGGTGGCGATGTCTTGTTGCTACAGTAAACGTAGGATTGAACCCTAACAACAGCAATAAAAATTCATTTGTATCGATTTATATGGCATCTGATTCAATTATACTTGTGATCTAGATATATTAGATTTGCACTATATGTTTTCTGTAGTCTTTTTGCTGGATAAGTTAATTAATGGATAAATAAACAGCATTTTAGAGTTGGCCAATGCATCATTGCTATGCTGTAGTGTATACTGTGGCCTGCAAATAAATAACTATTGGAACACAAAATGCATATTTTTGGAACTTTATTATGCAACTGTTGACGTGAAAAATGTGTAATAAGTTCAGGGAAGATAAAAATTCGAACAAATTACAACCAAGCGGTACTTGACTGTTTTGTAAGCATTGCGTGCGACTGTGACGTCACTGTAGTTGGCCCACAGGCCGTGCGTCGCTTGACAAATCAGCGTCGTCCATGAAATAATCATGGCCGTTTAACTGATCGGGATCAGTTGTTGATTCGAGTTCAACTTGGTGCAATGTAATTCAGCGTGAACTTGGTTCAACTCTTGATCTAGGTTCAGCTGAACCGAGATCATGAACGACGTTGGTGCAACGCGCCCTCAGTGAATGAATGCATGAGCGAATGAATAAATAGGTCGCATTACAGACATTGACCGTTCGTCTCTCCGATTGTCGGCTTATTTCCTAAGGCTCACAACTTGAAAATAAAAAACTGCCGAAAAGCCAACATTGGTGTGAGCGTCCCCCCTTGGCTTGAGTAAGTGGTATGCTAGTGGCTAGTGTTTACTTCTGGAAATCGAACTTGGTGCATTTTAGCCTCAGAATATGGTGGCAAAGATTTTAACTACTTTTCCAAGAATGAGTTGTGTGCAGCTTAAACAGTAAAGACAAGTCGGAGGACCGAAATTGGAGACATTCATCATCACCGGCTGATGGTAATTGACTTTGTATGGGTGACGGGTGACTTGGCAGGCCTTGTAGCTTATAATTACGTTTGTGGCTGATTGCTGCTATAGCTTGCTTTCGTGTGTGTACATTACAGTGTGACTAGGAAGTGAATTTTGCACTGAACACTGGACAGCTATGCCGAGCACACAATGAGACCTGCTGCTGCTGCTGCTGGCACTCAAGTGACGCTGCTCCATTTGCAAAGAATATTTTACCACAGCGTTAAAACTTCTACCGATTTTCGGCCAATTTTCTGTGCACTATTTTCGCTGCATAATGCTGTTACCTTATTCACTGTATGACAAATTAAAATTTAGTTAGATCCACGCAATACTACCGAATTCAGCATAATCTCCGGAGCAGCTATAATTTATGCAAATTGGGCAAGGAATATTTAAATGTGTCAATGTGCAAGTTCTGCATTTTTTCTGGACAAAATTCCGAAACCTATAACGCTTTTCTACCACTAACTGTCGCTAAGTTATCGACGCTCAAAAACGGTGTACCGGTAGTTTTTAGCCCACTTTGTATGTTAGATTTGTTGCTGAAAACTGCAATTGTTTCTGGCCCACTTTGTATGTAAGGTATGCTACTGATGGTGGGATTGAAAATTTATAACAAAGACGACACAGCGAGGGCAGAATCATCTCATCTGTTGGTTGATGACATTTTGAGACAGTTGAAACAAACTTTCTACGTGATGCATTTTCTTGGCATTTTTGATGTTTTTGTTTTTTTTACAATGTTTTGTCAGTCTGCCGTAAACATATTCGCTTGTTTAGTTGTGTGGAATTGGGGCATGCCGTTCTGTGCAACAGACTACGTGCCATCCCTTTAATTTATTTCGTGAGCAAACTGTTTTCTGTGTATGTGAAATGATGCATTTTGTAGCTGCATGTCATTTGTCGGTTTTGTTACAGTGAGAAAGTGAAGCAAATGTTAGAACAAATTTGAGTTGCGGTTTTATTTTTCGTTAGGTTTTCCGATGCGCAAAGCTCAGCATTTTAAACGACAATTGTTACAGTTTGATGTTTTGTACGTTAAGATTTTTACCAACGGTTTCCAGATAGCCATTATGATTGTGAAAGTCAATCAGTTTTTTGCCATTAACCCCCTTTTATTACCAGGCCCCCACAATGTATTTGTCTACTGCTATTATTCGCCTTCACCCCTGCTTGTACATAGCTTTCAGTTAGCATTATATAGTGACAGACAGTAAACCTTTCTGACAGATGGCTATAAATTTAGACAAAGGATAATACGAGTGCTTAATTTTTTTTGTTTTTTAATTTTTCTCCAATGGTTCTTTTCAGCCCCAAATTTTGCTTTTGTGGACGAAAATTTTGGGACAAGTAGACAATTTTCCGACATCACAAAATTTAGGGGAGGCAGTTGCCCCTGAATTTCCCCCTTCCCTCCGGCCACAGCGCCACTGATCATGAAAAATACCTGTCCTTCAAAAAACTCCAGAAGTCGAACTTTGCTGTGTCACTTGTGCTGTTTGCGCTGCAAAGATGTGGTTCTGTCTGTATGCGTCTGTCCATCAGTCTGTCTGTTCGTGGCAGATTGACAGCGCAACGAGCTGGTAGGCGACCTAGCTCGCGAGTGCTAGTGACAGCTGCGGACCGCTGCTGTCAGTCTACAGACAGACAGACATGCATGCAGATTCAGACACACTGTCTAAGAATAAGGGTCGCTTATAGCTTGCAGTGTTGCAAGCCAGAACTGTGCTGCATAAAACAAACTACTTGTGCATGGTATGTCGCTTCTTACAATGTATTTCCGTGTATTCCTGACTGCTAGTTATAGCTATAGCTGTGTATGCTAAGCGACAATGTATGCTAATTATTTCACAAATTGTCGGAAAATACTGTTTTGAAATTTCACCAGATCAGACTGGTCGCTTGTTGGCGTCCTATATTAACTAAATTTTGCACTTTTGTTTACCATGCTGAACTTCACAAAACCAAGGGATATGACCCTGCATAAATTACTGCAACTGTCTGCTTTGCAGCATGCATGCTTACTGCTACGACGGAAACGCTTGCACGTATTAGATTATTTGTAGATAAGCCGTATATTTTACTTGTGCTCTAACTAGAACTGCTTGCAGGTTTGTCACAGTGTCGAGTTATTACTGTTATCTGTTATATCTTCTCTAACCCTGACACATACTTTCAGAGATGATTTGCAGTGTGTTGACGGTTGCAACGTTGTTGCTTTTATTAACTCTGTACATATTTTTTTGTATCGGTCTTAGCATGTTGTAGTTTACTGAGTTAATGGCAGTTGGTTTTTTTTGGTGCCAAGTGAAGTGATATTTATATGTTACTACCACCCATCGCGTGCCTTTACGTAATCAGCAGTGCTGAGTTTAGGGGTGGTAGCACGCCCACTTTGACCACGCCCATTGTGTCTTGTCGTCCGTGGCCGTGGAACTTTTTGCACGGTAGAGTACGTCCTGTTTAGGCTAACTTTTGAACAATGTTTTCCATTACTTGATTTTTTACCCACAACTTTAAAGCCGTGTGTATGGTACTTTTAAGTTTTTTGTGTTACTGTAACTGTAAACGAAGTGAAGAAAGTTCTCCAGCATCTTCTGGGGGTATTCGCCCCCAGCATCTGCTGACTGGGACTTTTTTGGTTCTCTTGTATGAGTATACCGTCAAACTAGTGGGGTGCTATGCTTGTAGACTCCATCCAGCCGTTGCCATGTAGCTTTGCTAAAAAAATCCCACCTGTAACTCAAAAAAGCCAAATTCCCGCGATTAACACTGCAATGAGATGAAAGCACGAAGCTGACGTCCTGTTCTCTAAGCAGTAGCTGAGCTTCTTGTCATTTCTTACTAACACATACGTATAAATTAAATGCTTATGCTCATTCACGGCTCTGAATGGCGTATTTTGTCACTTGTGTGCTGCTAGTGTGCTGTTAAGAAACTACTCGTCGCGGCCTTAAAAATTCCTGTGCTTCCGGTAGCAGTCTGTCAAAAGTAGGGAGGCATTTTTAAAGTTTTTTTTATGACATGCCATGCAATAATGCACAACGAGTCATTGATATGCTGACTTACCCACGAGAACTTATGCAAAGTTACTGCAGCATAACAAGCTAGATGCAAACAGTTTTTTTATCCAGTAAAACATTAAGAAAAGAATTTCACAGTGTTATGTTCTCCCTGTTGTTCATTACTCATGTGAAAGCTGGACTCTGAACAGGGAAAATTATTATAACTGCCATTATGGTTAATTACATATGCACACGTATAATGGAGTTTTTGCAATTTTAGGTTTAGCTCGTTTTTTTGTGTTTTTATGTTTCTGTAAAGGTGAAACATTCTGTTTCTTTATTGTAAAGGTTAAACTTGCTGTTCCATTACTATGTGTTTGTGTGCATTCTGCCTGGAAAGGCCGTCCCCGAAATGACCTATACTGTGTCGGGTGGGACGTTAAACCCTACTCACTCACTCTGAACAAAGATTTGTGCCGCCGTGTAAATGCTTTCAAATAATGGTGCTACCAAAGATTATTTAAAATTAAATGGACTGACAGGATAATAAATTAAGAAATACTGCATCGAATGAATATGGATGACACGTCTTTGTGTAATAGCATCAAGAAACAGAAACTGTCTTATGCAGGTCACCTTTTAACGGGATCTGCTGTAGAAACTGTATTACAAATTCTAGAAGGTAAAATGAATTCACAGACAGCACAAGTAAGACCAAGACGTATGTGGATGAGTTTGGACTCTCATGAACAAATTAAAAATACTGCTCAAGAGAGAAGTCAGTGGAGAGCCTGTGTCCAGACAGCAAGCATGTCGACCTTCTGCATCAGAAGATGACAGCTGATGATGATGATGATGATGATGATGATGAAAACTTTGAAAGCAGATTAAAACTGCACCAATAGTTTTGACGGTCCCATAAAATATTAGAGATGCAGGTTTTTTAGAGAAGTGCAGAAACTGGAAGCACAGATTTTTAGGCCTCGGTTACAGTGTGTAGTCTAATGGATGTTCTGTCGATGTTCTAATTCTGTATCATTCAACACTGTTGTCAACTGTATGCTAACAGCCGACTCCGACCACGCTAAGTGTATGCTAGTGAGTTGTTATCTGGTTGTTATACGTGTATGAGTTATTATAGACTAGTGCCTAATTAATAACTGCATCCAGCCAGTCTTGTGCGCTTTCTTGTAACCACGTTTGTTGCACATCTGACAAGTCATGATAACATTAATTAGCACTTCCGCCAACGGTAAGGTTATGTAGCCTACGTAGCCTACCTGGCGTTTATTTAATTATTTGTGGGCCTATGTTCAGGGAAGATTAGACTTGGTCAAACTTAGAGGTGATTTGATTTTATTGGTCCTATGGCCTGGCGAACACAGCGGAAAAAATGACACAGCGTTGGCAAAGATTTGCGGTCTCTGAAAACTCGCCGGCAGGGTTGTTAATATTATAGTACGCTGCTTAATTACTGAAAGAATATTTTCATTCTTTTGTTCGATCGCGTGAAAAACACTGAACGAAAAAAACCTGTTAAACAGCTTTTTATTGGTCAAATTCTGGGTTAATCACATTATCACGTAGTCTGTAGTCAACCCAAAATTTGCAAAAGTATTGTGCACAGCAGCACATATCTAAATTTATTTCAGGTAAGCGGATAGTGGAGTGTGCAAAAAGTATTGCTATTGCTATTGCATTAAAAGTATGGGTGGGGTAGTAGAGTAGGATGAAATTTTCCGACAAGAAGAAATTATCTGACAAACTGCCGACAGCCGAGAATTGGAGAGGGGGACGGAGAGGGCAGTTACCGTCTGCCACTTCCAGTGCCACCTCAGAAACGGTCCATCGTCGTCGTCGTTGGCGTCGGCGTCGCAGCGACGTGGTCAGGGCATCAGTTAGGCCCTATTATTATTATTATTATTATTATTATTATACACGAACGGATTAACGTGGCATTTAGTCTAGTCGAATAAACTTCAAAAACATGGAACAACAAGGAATATTATTAGATTGCGAACCGATAGGCCTATGTACTCTCATGCGCATTATTTTCTTCCAAGTGATTTTTCGTTTTTTCCGGCCAATTGCGACCATGGATCTATCTGGCACCGTTATACAGATATGGCCGTTTGAAGTTCTTCTAGAAAGGCTCTTTCAGGAACAGAGGTCGGTCGGTCGGCCCTCATTACACTGATTTCATATAGGCCTACTCCTCTTCGCTACGTTAGGAACGTAGCGTGCGAGGATTAGGCCTAAAAATTACGCTACACACTGTATCCTAGCAGTTTTTCTCAGACGACAAGCCAGTAGGCAGTATCCATATTCTCTCTCATTGCCATCAAGTTATACCCATACCAGTTCAAGGCTTTACTCCGATTCACATGCACACCAGTGGCGTCCTGGGTTCGAAAAAGGCTGGAAGTTGTAATCTTCCGAGAGACAGCTGCAAATTTCCCAGAGCAGATTATGTACGGGTGCTCGGAATTTTAATTTTGCTCCTGAATTTCCTGAAAATGGAGGTATTCTTCCCCAAATTTTGCATTTTTGGACAAAAATTTAGATTTTCAGCCAAAAAATTTATGGGGGTGGTATATTGGCGCCCTGCCCCGGCCACTGATGCACGCAATGCCTAGGTGGTAGTATAGATGAGCCAGTAGGCGAGGTTGAAAGCGAGGAACGAACAGGGGAAGAGGACGCGCGCCAGTTTGTCGATGGTCGAGGCGTGTTCGACCGGTCGCGGCGCGTGTATCGCAGGTATCACGGGCATCAGCTGGAACGACAGGCGCCTCGTAGCTGACCTCTGTGAACTCTGTGACCCCTGAGATGACGTAGACAGGCGCCTGGATGACCCCTGGACACCAAGTGACGTCACGGGGGTGGACAAATACTTAGCGTGATCGGAGTCGTGCGTTGAGATGGACAGGCGCCTCGGAGCTGACTTCTGTTGTGAGCCCTGGACACCGTGTGATGAATACTTGGCGTGATCGGAGTCGGAGTCGTGCACTGATGTGGACAGGCGCCTGGGAGCTGACTGCTGGGCCTGCTGCACGTGTGACGGGGTGGAGCTGCGACGTCGGTTGACTGCGGCCGGAGCAGATACCGACGACGAAGCCAGCGACGATTCCGACACGGCTGACACCATGCCCGGTACCGTCAGACTGTTGGCGTACTACACATACACACAGAGACACTGTGGGGCGGTGGTATGTTTGCTGGCTGCACCGCGGCTCAGACTGTTAGCGTACTTGCTGTCCGTAGTTGCGCACTCCTACGCGCATGTATACGTTTGGCGCGGTGTACGAAAGCAGTGCACACACACATCTGTGTAGAAATTATTGACTGTACTTTTTAACCCGCCTTTTATTACCAGGCTGCTATAACACACTCACGTACACCGGTCCATTTGGTCTGTAGCCTCCTAGATACCGCACGCTGCATGAGTGGGTAAGCGAGCACGCGGTATCATACTTAAACCACACTCAAGACAGCATAGACTGCGCCGTCGTCTGCTCTGTGACGCACAACTCCAGCTGAAAGTTGAAAAAAGTACCAGTGCAAGAGTCGTTCAAGTTTGGTTCCAGCAGTGACGCGTTTAGGATTTAGCAGTGGGGCCATAACAAACAAAAAGGGAAGGAAAGAGGAAAGGAAGGGGAGGAAAGAAAGAAAAAATAAGGGGGAAGAGGAGGGAACGGGAGGGAGTAAAGGGAAACGGAAAGCCACCGTACCGCCACTTATTTTTCCCACCTCAAACCCTGATTGCAACAACTAACACTACTACACTACTATACGACGATTACTACTATTACTACTCTGTGTACGTGCGTCATACTACTGATTACGCAGCGTCGTAGTGGTCTAACCTGTTGTTGTTGTTGTTGTTTGTCGTCGTCGTTGTCGTCGGATATCATAGTCGTCGTGATCGTTGGCGGGGCCGCCGTCAGAGTGTTGTGTCGAGTTGCAGTAGTAGCTGTAGTAGTAGTTGCAGTAGTAGTAGTGGTGGTGGTGGTAGCCAGAGTGTTGTGTAAGGCACGTTTGAGGGTGGCCATGCCTCCGAGCTTGGCTCGTCTGGCCTCACGCCGCGACCACACGTTGACGATCGCAAACTCGATCAGCGACGCGAACGCAAACACCTACAGCAACGAATTAGTTAAACAGAAAATTTCACATAAACTCCGCAGCTAATGCTGCATCAGAGCATATCACAGAAATTCCAGCGAGAAATGGGTATAATTTGGGACGCGGGGGCCAGGAGAAGCCAATAAACCTTAATTTGCCGTGCAACCACTGGCAACATGGCGGGAGGGGAGAGAGCAGTGACGTAGACAATAAGGCCAGGGGCCCAGCCCCTCAATTTCACATTTTTATTAAAAACAAATATTAAAAAATCAGGAAAATAACTAAAATTGTTGCCATCAGGTGTCATATTTCAAGGCAAAAATGCACTAAATTCGATTTCGGTTGGCGCTCTGTCTCAGGCCCCACTGGGGTCCGAGCTTGCAGCGCTCGTCCAGATTTAGCTGGATTTCAGGGGTTTTACTTCTAAGGGAAGGAGGGAAGGGTATGGGACTGAAAGAGGAGGGGAAGGAGAAAATACCATGCTGGCAATGATTTTTTCTACTTTGATCTCTGACTACTGTTACTTTTTACAATGCACTAATACTGCAGACCAGGCATGTACTCATCCAGACGTCGATGGCCTTGACGTAGCTGACGCGCGGCAGCTGTTCGCGCGACCCCGTGCTCTGGGTGGTCAGTGTCAGCACCGTCAGTAAACCGATGTTGACCCGGGCAACTACCGCATCGACGCTAATCCAGAACGACACCCAGGACAGGATCACCAGCAGGATGCTCGGGATGTAGTACTGGATCAGGAAGTAACCGAGGTTACGACTGACGACGAAGATCACTTCCAGACACGGTACGGCGCCCGGCGGGTACGCTAAAAAACAACGACAACAACTACTACAGATACTACTACAACAACAATTAAAACAACAGGACATACAACAACAAAAACTACTAGGCTACTATTACAAACGCTGCTGCTACTACTACAACTATTACAACTACTACACTTCCAGACACGGCTTCATGCCCGGCGGGTAGGCTGCATACGACGCCATCATCATCACGTTTATTTTACAAGATAAACGCAACAGATAGCAGTTTTATATGATAGGATGATGCAATTTCATTCGATCGCAAGGCTGTAAGAGAAGCGCAATTATGTACACTGCGTGCAGTGTGAATAAAGGGTCAAGATATTTTGACAACACACGGAGAGGGAGAGAGCGCAACACATTTAGGGTTGAGCACGAAAGAACATAACAAAATCTCACGTACGACGAACTACTGCACCATAAGCAACTTTATGTTTTAATTATTGATCAGCCAGTTATTCAGTCAATCAATTAATCAGCAACTAAAAACAGATAAATAGATATATTAGTAAATAAATACGTAGCAATAATCAGTATAGAATCGCAAGACCGTCGGTGGAGTTGTACGAGCAGTTTTTCAGCACGAAGTCGTTGATGATGAACTGTGAGTCGTCCTCACCGCCAGGGTCGAACTGTACGGCGCTTTCACGTGGCTGTATCCAACGCAGAGCCAGCGTCTCCAGCGAATAGTCAACTACAACACCAGAGTAGTAGTAGTCGTAGTAGTAGTAATGGTAGTAGCAGTAGTAGTACAGTAGGCATCTGAGATAAACCACGATCAAAATCCGTCAAGTTAGGTTAGGTAGTTTTTGGTACTACAGTCTAGCAGTTCTGCAGCAACATTTGTCAATATCTCTAAGGCGATAAACATTTAGTGTCGAAGACAAAAGTTGACGTTTTGTTCAATCAAGCATACTGACGTGAGTGGCCTTCGAAGCCAGGGCCGCTAAGTAAGTAAAGTACGTATGACAATTTTATAGGCCTACTTCGTATCGAAACAGAAGTTTTAGATGCGCATGCGCATGGACCCGCTCTTATCATCACTGCGCGTGCTGCGCAGGCTTACGCGATCGCGTTAATTCGTGCCGCGTGACGTTGCTGTGAGCAGAATCTCATGCACGTCTTTACAGTCGGGTATAGGCCTAGAGCATTGGGCGGCCTTACGCTGGGCTCTGCTCCGAATTTCTAGTTTACTGTATACACTAGATCTTGCAGGGACCAGGGAGTCAACCTACCACTACTGAAGCGTATTGGACAGCCTTGTGTGTCGAGCGTCATCCATAGCAGCGATAGGGATAGGGCTATGACTTTAAAAACTCAAGACTAAAGACCAACTTAAGCCTACATCTAAAAACCAAGACGGACTTACAACTGCTAAAGGAGACCGGACAGCCTTGAGTGTCAAGCGGATATTTGTGCAGCTTCATCGGGCACGACAGCGTTGCTGTTATTCTGAAACGACAAACACACAGCGCTGCATCAAACGCGCGCACAAAGCGACTGAACTGAACTGACACCATAGTTGTAATTGACGTTTGCAAACGTTCTCTTTTTCTCTTCGCAAATGCGCGTTTTAAGATTTTAAAAATATTGCTAAGTTTTTACTGAGTGTAGAAAGGTAACTGTTGTAAAAAAATGACGGTCTTTTTTAATACTATAGCAATAACTGACCAATGGGCGAGCAGGGCAAGCCCACTGGTCATTAGTTAACGCGTACGTCCGCGTAGTCACGTAGGCCACCGAAGCCGTTAGACGATGCCTAATGTAATGCATGGCCTACTGCTTGCCATCAAAAACTAAACCCTGTCAGATTGTCAGTTCAGTTCAGTTTAGTTACGTCACAGTCGCACGGAATGTATCTTTAACGGCGACGGCCAAGCAAAGTCAACGGATAACGCGGTCTAATGGTTTCTCGCAGATCTGAGATTCCTTAAAAAGTTCTGTGGTTTTGGCTACAGCTGGTAAAAATTAAGGACGGGGCAATTTTTTAATTTAAAAAATATACCGTGACATGTCGTGTAATATTACACAACGAAAACAAATTGGCACACTCAATATTAGTCTTTAGAACTATAAAGTGAAGACAATTGCAACATTACTCGCTACATGCAAACCGTTTTTAAGCAAAACTTTGAAACCAAACTAAAAACTGCATTAGAGGGTCCAATGAAAATTTTAGACACGAGGGTTTTTTTAAAACGAGCGGAAACCGAAAGCACAAAAAATTTTAGACCTAAGCAAAGCATGGGATTATGCAATAAAAGATTTACTTACTTACTTACTTACTTACTTACTTACTTAGGCCTATTTGTACAAAAACGTCGCTATTCAGTAATTATGAAATTGACACGTATAATGACAGACAATACAATGAGAAGCCTACAACTATAGTCCTGTAAAGTGTTAATGACTTTTAACGCAAACGATTTCAGGAATATTTCCATAATCAAGACGTTCCCTGGCCCCAGTAATTTTTTGCCGCGATCCTGACCCAGCGGGCCCTGTACCCTGGTGACGAATTTGATTGGAATGGCAACTAGCCATTGCAAAACTTGTCCATGAAGGATACGCCGCTCTATTGCAACCAAGATCACGCGCTGATGGAAATAAATGTGCTTATTATTATTTATGTTATTATTACGTTCAGACGTAGGCTACGTTGCGTAGCGCGCGCGCAAACTGCGCAACGCCAGCTACGCATACTCACGCGATTCAGAATAGTAGCTGAAACGTGAAGGAAAACCAAAAATTGTCGGTCTTTCTTTCACGAGAACGTGAACTAGAAATTTTATTTTCAACTTAAGCTAAAGCAAAATAAATAAAACTGAACAATGTAAGAATTACTGGAAATGTTGCGAAAAATGTGTTGCCTTTGGTGAATTTTTACACGTTGTTTTATTGAACTGCATCGCTGAAATGTCGTTTTCGCAAAATAAGCCTAAATTTTATTCTGGTTGCGGTAATTTTTAGGTTGACTGCAACATTTCTCCAAAACTTAGGCCTATGCATAAGGCGCGTGTGGCGAGAGTTGTAGCGCCAATGTAGCCTGAACTTACTTGGAGACGTACCAGACGCGACCGTTGTCGTGCACGAAGACGAGACGGTTGGGCGTCGTAACGTGATGGAAGGAGGCGGTCTTCTCGTTGCAGAAGAAGACGTCTGGAATCCAGATCTTCTTCCAGCCATCGTCACCAAGTTTCAGCTTAGTGCTGTTGTTATTGCGCTGGGCGTCGAATGCCAGCCGGCTGTCATTCCACTGCTGGCGCAGGTACATGCTCAGCGAAAAATCCTGCACACACGGTGGGCGGGCGTTACAGTTGCGCCTAAAGAAACAAAACCTGCAGTGCTTCCGGTTGCTGTCCTTCCTTAGAAAAAAAACCGTATCTCTATAATTTTTATTGGACCTTCAAAAATATCAGTGCAGTTTTCAGTATGCGTTCAAATTTTTACTAAAATATACTATTTGCATCTAATCTGAAATGTTGCAGTAACTTTCTCCAAGTTCTCGCGAGCATATCGTGTGTCACTTTGTTTTTATCAGATGTTGGGTAATATTCCGTGACGCGTCATGATATGAAAATACATAACAAAAAATAGTTTTTTTTGCCGGCTGCAACCGGCACAAGTTTTTCAGTCCTCCCGAAAGCAATAGCTTTCGAAGCGAACTTTCGTTTTACTGCAAATGTTTATATTAGGCCGCCCGGAACGGTAGTCTTATCTCATCTCATCTTTATTTGAAATCAGACCACAAGGGTCCATTAAACAATACACAGTAAACATAAAAATAGGCACAGAAAGAAAAAAAACACAATACAATAAAACTAGAAGCTACAGGTAAACACACAAACACACGTAAACACAGAAAGAAGGTCAAACTACACCAGAATCTCATTCAAATATTGTATAATACTATTTTAAACTCTTAAACGCTGCGCATGAGCTAATAGGCCTACAGAAGCATTATGCATAACAGTTCCAAAACTAGGCAACTTCAACAGAAGTAGAATATTTGTCATACTGTCCATTCGTGAGAAGCCAAAGAATTTTTTAATACTCTTGTGATAAGCAGATCTAAATTTGTTTATA
>Ga0056128_1000776_pt1 | contig 31690 bp, 17 predicted proteins | sample WorMetLIZISLAND2_FD_71113 | JGI IMG/M metagenome (GOLD analysis project Ga0056128, IMG submission 71113) | Marine gutless worms symbiont microbial communities from Max Planck institute for Marine Microbiology, Germany - Olavius geniculatus... ...
CGACGTAATCAACCGTGCCAAATTTTATCTCAATCAGATCAGGGGTTTTGATTCTGTGGGGGGGTCGAATTTTTGGCTTTCCCATAAGAAAGAGAAGTCGCCGTTAACACGGGGCTTGAACTACCGTTCAGCCTGTGATAAGGGGAAAATTATGTGATTATCTCTCCCGGGCGGATTTTTCACGCGGAGACATTTTAATGTGACACCGGCATGCGCAGGTCACAGCTGCGTGACGACCCCACACCTACACCCTACACTACAGTCCGTGCGCTCAGATCGCGAGTCCACTCCACTCCAGCGATGGATTGATACACTGAGCAACGACCACAACAACTCGTGAGTACTGCACTTTACTGTACGCATCGACGCCACGTTTTTTTCAGCCAACGGGTTTACGCCCATACAACCACTATTACACCAAGCCTGTCGCCTGGTTCCATAGGCCGCGGATTTATGGAAGGGAAATAAGGGGAGCATGTTCCCTAAGACATCAAAAGTCGCCCTTTGCTTCCCCTTCAATATGCACTGCATTATACACCGTGTCTCAAAAAAACTGTCAAAATTATTTTTTTCATAACTTTGTCAAATTTTCACCAATTTTGATAATTTTTAGAAAAAAGATGGGCAAGACGACATAATTATGTAAAGTGAACTCATTTGCCACCTTATTTAATTTATGTCAATGCACTACCGTGTGAAACACAGATGCTCCAAATTGTTACATTACACGGTGGTTTTTTGTATCAGATTGCTCTCACCTTTGCATCATCAATTTGACAAAGGGTGCCACGTGGTTTAATAATTTTGTGGTACTAAATATTTTATGGTAAAACAGCAAACAACAAAATAGCTGACTGATGAGCTTAAAACATGTCTAATCGATAAGTGAATGCCGTTTGATCAGTCGTTTGGTGATTCCGCTATCAGCCAGTGGCGTTGCATCTAAGCCATTGTCTTTGTATGCGGGGCCCACTTTGAACATAAATTCTAATGATTTGCAAGCAAATTGTTATTCAAACTTATATTTCTGTTAAATAACTTACATTAAGTATTATTTTGTGCTTAATTAAGTTGTTACAGGGTTTTCGTGAAAAATAACTGAGCATTATGCAACAATTTGGAACATCTATGTTTCACACGGTAGTGCATTGACATAAATTAGGTGAGGTGGAAAGTAAGTGCATCTTGCATAATTTCATCGTCTTGGCCATCTTCATGCCAAAAATTATCAAATTCAGTGAAAATTTGACAAAGTTATGACAAAAAAAATTTTGACTGTTGTTTTTATCTGAGACACGGTATACATTTGTGCAATAAAACTAACGAAATGTGTACTCTTTACATGCATTTACGGCGCTTTTTCATGCCCAAAAAGTGTTTGCGGCGATCCTCTCTAAACGAAGTCCACCCTCGCTCTCGGTCTTCACTCTTCTGCCTTGATCGTTATTACCTATTTAAGTAAATAAGTATACATCATAAGTTTACATAGCTCTTCAAAGTAAAAAATGCACACGAGTATCGAAGAAGCACCGCAGCGCGAAAAACGCTGATGGATGTGAACCGTATGACGACAGGTTATCGCGAGGCTATTGTTATACACGGCAGAACGAAGGCGACGGCAAATTGTGTATCAGGCGAACATGTGTGCTCGAAGGTCCCGCGCTAAACCATCAGAACAGCAATCGATCGTCGCCACCGACAGACGCAGCGTGAAAAATTGCTTTATTACGGCAGCGTCGGCAACGACTCACCATTTTTAGACGTGTTAAATCTGCAACGTCGCCAGGCAAGAATTTGCGTCTAGCGAGCCGCGAGGGTGACCGAAGACCACACACGATGCCACTGACCAACGCCAATTTCGTGTAGGCTTAAATAAAATTAGCAGCTAGATGCAATTCGTCGCCATGACGGAGTCTGCAGATCGCCGGCCGACAAAAAAACGGGCCTAAAGTTCGTTGGGCCCCGCGTTTGAAACAGTCTTGCCGACATATTTCTACATCTTTGACGCGTTAGCAAAAGTTTCTTTCGTTATTGCCCATTTTTGTTCAAGTTTTCTTTGACTATCTTTCACATATTGTTATACAATGAAAAATTTACAATACAATGAAAAATTTGCACTCAAAAACTGACAAACACACTGTCAGTTTAATCTAGCACATAAAAAATGTTATTGTTATTGTTATTGTTAAACGTCTCCAGTAATATCCGTCGCTTGAAATATTAATAAATTCCGTCACTTTCACGCTTCTAGCAACCAGCCTGTGTTAAAATGCAATGTTTGTTCGTTATTAAGTTAACAGTATTAGAGAAAAGACCGCAATCAAAGATTTACATCCGATGGTCGTGGAGGAGAAAAATGTGGAACAGAAGAACCAGGATTATGAGGGAATTCACTTTCTTGTACCTTCGAGCGGGTAAGGGGGCGACATTTCACACAGCTACCTATAGGGCGTCACTCAAGACAGGCAGCTGTAATTCTGACCTCTCGCAGACATTCGTTGAGCTCTCCGAGAATGCTCGCCTCGTCGAACATCTTTCCCTGGTAGCGGTGTTCATAGTAGTCGGTGATGCGCTGGCGAAGACTGCGCGGTAACTTGCGGTAGACCATGTACTCCTCCACCTGTTTAAACTGCGTCCAGCACACAACACTCCAGTTCAATTTAGCTTGGCTTGTTTCATTATTTCTATAATCACATAAATGTTAAGGCTTGCAAGATTGCATCTTCGCAACAGGTTAGGCCTATAACAGAGACAAGCTAAATTTAATCAGTTACGTAAGGCTGTACACGATTCTCAAAAAGTTTATAAGCATCGGGAGAGGACACCCTTCGAAACCCTCTAGCCTAGCTAATCCTCGACGCTTTCGACATCTTGATCTTGAAACCATGGAGCTCCGCACACGGCACAGTTACTACTTTGACGACTTCGTGATGCAGATAAACGAACGTTCATGCTGACAGGATTGTCTGTAGCATGTGTATCAGGCGCACCGTGCTGAGTGCCATTCACACGCGGTCATTAGTCGCCAATCTCGTTATTAGCGCCACAGCATCAGCCGCAGCAAACGCTACTGAGCACTGAGCGGTATATACTATATCCACGTGGCTTCAACTTAGCACGTGTCGACAGACGATGAGGCACGTAAAACTATACGGTATACAGCAAGCTGACGACCACAAACACAGTATGCAATGAAATCCTAGTAGATGTAATACTGGCATGTATATACGGGCAGATGATATTATTAACTTACTAAGCACTGCGGGTGCGGGTTACCATGACAACAACAACTGCAGACTCCCGACACGAGATAGTCGCAGTCTGCTCATGCACAGAATCACTGCACGATTGATTGACAGACAACATCACACTCTAAGCTATACTTAATGGCGCGTAGAATCATGATTTACTCACATCAACTCACACAAACTACATAACAATATCAGCAAACGACGTTATCCCGAAAACGAAAATTAAATTGCCCAAATTACTGAACCAGAAATCCACACAGGCTTGCCGTGGTTAACATATAAAGAACCGACTGTCATACAGCGTATGCGCTGATTGCGTGGGACAGAAACTTGTCGCGGCTGTTGATTTGGGTAAACATTGGCGCCGAAAATCATCCATAGAGGAATTCATATTACACGCTAACTTAGTTGGCGATTCTGTTGTCAAATAAACGTTCAAATTCTTAACAACCGTCACTTGGTTAAATCTGCAAATCCATATTGTGAATGAGCCGTTAGAAAATGATGAGTTTTGGGACTGTTGAAGGGGCAAAAAAAGTATCGAACCTTTTCGCGGTAGAGTCGTTTGGACGTGTCGAAAGACTGTATGAGAGCGGTCGTGTGTCCGACAAACAGCGCGTAGCAGATAGCACCGGACAGCATACTGACCATGGTCAACCAGACTTCGGACAAGCCTTGAGGAGGATAGCGACCATAGCCAATGCACAGCATGTGTGACAGCGCCTTGAACAGCGCCCACGTGTACTGCTCCGTCCAGTGCGCGCGCTGCACAGGTGTAACAATAATTAGCACCAGTCAGCAGGTGAGATAGATAGATGAAAACGAGATAATTAACGGTAAACACCCAGCGTTATACGATAAGCAGTAGATGTACATGGCCCAAACCACTGGCGTAGCCATATGGGGGAGGGAGAACTGGGGGCAGATGCCCCCTCTAAGAGTCTACCCACTCAAAATGGTGCCAAAAATGCATCAAAACACTATTTCTACACACGAAATCGGAAAAATTGGGAAGGGGCACCCCTCCCCACACCTCATCCCTCAAGTGCCCTCTATACATCCAGATCCTGGCTGCGCCTCTGGACCAAACTCCACTTGCTTCGACTTGTTGCGTACATGTTGTCCAACATGCTGAACAACAAATCCACGAAAAAGTGGAAGCAAGTACAGCTTAGCGTTTCCAGCTGTTGTCACGTCTCGAATCGATATCAACTTAACATGGCAGTGGCCAAAAAGCCAAACGTCGATACAATTATATTGATTATTTCACATTAGCCGATGTTGATGCCGTTACACCGTGTCGCTGCCAGCAAGTGGCAGAAATGTTTGTCGTGGAATATTTCATAGTGCAGCATGGCAGACTTCACGTAGTCCAGGTGATGAGCTTGCTCAGTAGGAGCTATATAGTTCAACCAGTGCTGTAGTGGGTAAGCGAGTACGCAGTACGAGATTATACCACTCCGGACAGAGCTGTGATATACTTAATCCACTCTCAGATGGCATAGAATACATCGTCATTTGCTTTGTCAGGTACGACTGCAGCCGAAAGTTGTGAAAACAACACCAATGCAAGCTGACTGTCATTTATCTATCAGGTAACCATGCCTATATGTAAAAATTCGTATTGCCGCTAACAAGACTCCGGGAATCGTTCTATAACTTCTTCCATAATACTTGCACTATTAATAACGCTGTAAAGACGACCGACACCGTGTAGCGACCTGGAGTTCGTTGATGGCGACCCACGTATTGGACGGAAAGTCTTGAAGCATCGGGACGAGGAACTGTAGACAGCCGTTCCAGTGTCCGATCAACAACATCATGCAGATGAGGTTAAATATTCGCATGAACATACCGGCCACACTGAGAAACTGCAGACATACACAAAAACACACACGAACGTACGTCATTGCAGACTCAGCAGCCGCAACCAACCGCGTTAGACATCATAATAATGACACATAAAGACCCACTACTTTCAGTCAGCCTTTTCTGCCACCTAGCGTCCATCATCCTATGCGCCCTGATTTTTTCCGAGACTTTGGCGCTTTATAAATCATTTACTTACTTACTTACTTACTCATTTAGACCCGAATAATAATTAGTTCGCCGGGGCAATCACTTACACCTTGCTCAGTTTTTTACCCTCGGAAAATGAGTATTGAGGGTTTTCAAAATAATACTAATACGTCACTGGTGATGATAGGGAGACCAGCTGCCAAATCTATAGCAAAGGATTTCTGTTTTGGTGCAGCGCTTCAATGCTGTTCTTCTGCATGACAGCTTTGGCTTACAAACACGCATGATGCTAAACGTAGTAGGCTAATACGGTTAAAACAATATCAAAGGTAGGCTACGTAAAAATCTATTAGTTTTATATATCGCAGGTTTACGTTTCATCTACTTAATTATAATTACATCGTCTGAAATTTAATATTTTGATCCAAACGCCGAGTGCCGATGCTGCTGTCGTCTTTCCTCCATGAAACCCAGCTATCGCAAACAAATCGCGAGACGCCCAACGTTATTTCATTCAAAAATGAAAAAAACAATACAAACAAAATGTGGCCATGATATGACCTTGAAAAAAACGTACAAAGTAACTCATACATGGAAAGGGTCAATTTGGGGGAAAGTAAAAGCACATGGAGTTAGTTAATCGCATTGCACCTTTACAGTGCCAAATGGCTGGTCCTTGTTATAATTAGAAAGCTGAAGTCATCGAGCCTCTAACTTTAAAATAGTTCGATATAATATCTGACGCATTGCGTAGTTTTAACTGTCTGAGTTTAAAGTTACAGTGGCTGTCTTTTTTAATTTAATGCATTTCTTTCTTGACGGCTATTAGTTAGTTTACGTATTTGCAATTATTATGCAAGTTCATGCTGAAACGTCAATGTACTGTTTTATATAAAGTCTGCAGAAATTCGTAAAATATGTGTATAGTTTATTACTCGCAGTTTACTACTAGAGTGGTTGTATGAGAACTTTATCAAGAGGTGTTTTGTTGTGAAGCGTTCAACTATGTTTTTGTTTTGTCCGATGCAATGTGAGAAAGAAACTGTACGTGAAACAGTGTTATTAATGGTGAGGTTAAAGAGTAACGTCAGGTTGCAGCTTTCAACGACGCTTCATCCGCAGTGTATAATAATCGTGTTGACTAATGGCATCAAGACGTGCGCCTGCATAACCTGCTCAGTCACCGGCGTCGTCGATAAGTTACAGTAGCAGACGGGACTGAAAGTCGACCAGAACGTTATTCCAATATGAACACGAGAAAGTAACATGACAGACTGAGCCATATTTGTCAGCGATCTAGGTTTGCCCATGCCCGAAACTGTCGACCCCCTGATAAAGTCGAAAAACAAGTAATGTGCGTCATCATATTTGACGGATGTTTATTAACCTACTTCGTGTTTTATAGTCACTGCGGTTCATTTTTTCGTCCGAGAATTGCGACGCCTCTAATTGGAATGTGCCAATTACGATCCTGGTAGCAAAACTGATTATTATTACAGGAACTTGAGCGACGAGAGATCACAGCATGCAGCCTACTGCAAATGCAAGTAGCTGCGTGGTGAAACTGACATTGAACTAGTTAGAAACACATCTGCCCAGAATTGATGACTACAAGATGAAATGCAGGCCTGCTGTGTGCAGAGACAATACGTCATAATCTAGGCTATACCTATGCTCATGGCAGGTGCACGAGATCTCCACTGCAGCCTACGCTTTTTCCCTACACATCGCAGTATAAAGTGGTCCAAATAAATTAGCCACCGAGTTTTAACACGACAGACTTTGTAATGTCTGTTACTGGCTGATAAACAAGGCATTTCATGCAATAAAATAATCATTAAAGATCCAATCAAACCTCAAACGCGTTGCGCTTTTATTTTGTGAAATATTAGTCTCAACGCCGTTACCGTATTAAAGTTTTTACAGGAATTAAGACAGCTTGTCGCTTTTGTCGTCAAATACGATTAAAACGTGGCCAGATCGACAAAAATTTTATCGAGTTTATTTTGACATTATGGCTTATTTTTGGACAAACACAAAAATGCAATACAGTTCAAAAACTACGCTGGTTGCAATTAAATCATACCAAATATCCGCAGAGTAATTATGCTATGGTCAATCTTCAGTTAACAAGCATCAAGATGCAACAACAATAATAATTTCAGTCTGACTAAGACTTCGCTGTACACACGTCGTAAGACAATTACCATGCACTCATGCAGTCTCTATAAATTTATGTAATTTCAGCGCAATGTGCAATTTTGCTTTGTCGTTATTTTTGTAGCCGTCGTGTACGGTAACAAATTCCATATTCACAAAAGCGAGATCCACAAGACAGCAAACCAAATGCGATTGACAACTTTCTACGTAGTATTTTGCATATTATAATAATTTTACTCCGTAGCGAAATCCACAGCGTGGTTAAAAATTCTTAGGCGGAAGTTATAGACCAACAGCGCGACAAACTGACGTAATCACTATCAGATATACGAAGCATGCAATTGAGTTGCATGCAACGCGTTGCCATGCTACTAAACTTTTTCATGCCACAACCGGCTGACTGGCGGCCAGTCAAGCAAACAACGCTCTACCAACCACAACTAGGAGAAACGACGACAGCAAAATACCTGTCCAATGTCCTGAACCACGGCGTAAACATGACAACACGTTCACTCTTTAACATTCATCGAACATTCACTTCTAATTGTTATCGGACTCAGTCAACAGCGTTGCTCCTTGGGAGTTGGAATACGAAAATAAATAGAGCTGTTTCTCTGGCAACAGATCCATAAAGGTAAATCGAAATTCAACGAACATGATCTGCAGTGCTATAAACGGATCGGCTCTGCGGGCGGCCTATAATCTAATTTGGTTCTTACTGAGAGCCAATCTTGCATTTCATCCGCACATCGCAGAACTATTAGGACTTCGTGATCTATAGAATGGTTGTTGGTGGGCAAACATTCAGAAACAGTGTCACCAAAAGCTGCTCAACAAGAAAAATAGGTCTAAATCACTTAAAACTACGCAAAAAGCACACATGTCCTCCAATGTCCCGGAGCCAGTAGGCCTATAAGTTGGCTTAATGGATCCACAGAATGTCAAAGACGGCAGTGTTTGTCGATGGCAAACCGTAAGCAGAAATGTCCGCAGACAACGGCGAGAAACATATGCGCCGGATACATTACTTCTACGGCACCGAATGACGATCTAAGCAGAAAGATTAGATCGTTCTGGTAATTGATGTCGTAGTCTATCTACCCACTGCTCTGGCACTGTTCTAACATCGGTCTTTGTCACTGTTATATACTTAGTTCATTATTAGCATCATCGTCGTAATCATCGCCATTAACAACACCGCCATTACGCATATACACTGTGTCTCAAAAAACGTCCGACTTTGTGATTGTCTATATCTTCGCCAATTTTCAAAATTCTTTCACTGTTACATTCTGTGGACAATTAGCAATAAAGTGATTATTGAATATCCTGCCACGCATTAACTATGTCGCTACACTACCTTGTGAATTTATAAATGCAAGAAAAACTAGCAATTATAAACAGTAAGCGTGTTGGTAAACAAAATACACTTCCAGCCAAAAATGCACTGAATGATCTGTACGATGCTAAAGTTTGTTAAATATGTTTCTTTGGATATCTGGCGTATTAAACGATGTGTTGTTTCTGGCCAGTAGGCGTATGCTTCAGTCTGCTGGTTTCATGCTTTTGGTCGGTGCTGCATGTTTCTCAAATCTCTGCTAACAACATTCCTACTCTTTTTGCCATTGCAGTTTATCTTCAAAAATGTTGCCATTATTCTCCAAAAACTGTATTTTTTGAACCGGTACAAGTTCCTTATCAGAGCCTTGTCTCCACTACTAAATGGCACATTACATCGCCGGTATATCGTCAGTGCATTAAAAATTATTATTTACGACAATATCATCTGCTTTTGTTTACAAACATCAGAAATGCATGTTACACTTAACATAATTTAATTTATGTATGAAAATTAGTAAAAATTGCTTCAGAAGATGATTTTTGCATATGTACTAGAATAATTTTAATGATTTTTGAAAATTTATGTTTCACGTAATAGTGTAGCAATGCAGTAAAAGTGTGGTGAGATATTTTGTTGCTAATTGTCCACAGTATACGCCCGCGAAAAAATTTTAAAATCGGTTAATATTTAGCGAAGATATGAAAAATGACAAAGTGGGACGTTTTTGGGGACACGGTGTACACGCAACACTAACACTACTAACGCTAATCTCATCTGTACTGACTTCTAGGTTACATAGCCTATTTACAAAGTGAAAACTAGGACATCAGCTATAGCAGGAAGTAACGATCATTGTGTGTTCTCACGTTGTGTTCATCAATAACATCTTACCTCTTCCCATTGGCTGACGTATCGGACGAGACGCGACAGCCGAAGTAGTCGCAGCAGACTCAGAAGCTTCACCAACCTGAAGATACGCAGTGCGCGACCTGGGCACACACAACAGTCCTTCCAGGTTCCAGTTAAGTCATAGATATTGGTAATTCACTTGTTCGTCTGACACTAACTCATTTTTGTCATAACGTCATCAAATACTGAACAATTTTCAATTTTTTACCGACACCCTTCATCACTTATTGTACTCGTAACTAAAACTATGGCAACTATGGCTGTCTGTGAGTTGTGGCAGTCTTGCTAAAAGATGGCCTCGCCTGAGTCCGTCCTATAGCAAACAACAACTACAAGTTTTCACAAAAATTATTAACTAAAATTTTTTGACTAAATAACTGCATTAATTTTTGATGCTGTTTGTGTTTAGGCAGATAATTATTTTTTTGCAAACTTTCTCCCTGGCCTTCCTGTAGAGCTTACGTACTGTGTTATTGATGTGGCATTTCTTTTCGTTGGCAAATAAAAATTCATACATAAAATAGTGTATTCAACAAATTTCTGGAAACTAAAAAAAAATTGCCATCACTGCGCTGCGGGCAGTTAAACAGGTAGCATATCACATAACATGATTAAATACCTATGATGAAACACGACACCTGTACTAAGAGACATTACGACGCGTTGCACGTGCGCATGCGAACCTCTCACAGGCCTACAGTGACGTCACGCGCGCGTCAGGACAGCACGTCTAATGACGCCTTTAAGCGTGCGTCACGCGACTTACAGACAGACAGACAGATAGACTGACAGACGAACGGACAAACAGAGAGACATGCAGAGAGACTGAGAGACCGCCAGCGGACAAACAGCATCCGTCAATACGAGCAAAATGGTCATAACTCACATGACGCAGTCAGTCGATCACCAATCAATGTATTTGTTAGCCTCAGTGACAATATACAGTCATTTGATCATACACAAAGCCGCCAGAATAGACTGACATTGCCGAAAAATGGCCGAGTGGTTGCAAGAGAACCCGGCAATATGGCAGTGAGTGACGAAGTTCGAAAAAATATTTATGTCCTTCAATTTACCGCCGGTTAAGACTGTGCGCTTTAGTTTATACTAATCAAGCCATGGCGTCGTTTGTAAAGTAAGCGTTTCTGTAGGCCCATGTTAGCGCAACATACTTACTAAGAAAATTTTCCAAAAAACGTCACGAATTCTTTGACATTAATTCAAGTCGAGATCATCGCGGGCGAAAGTAGCGGAACAGTCAACGCACCTGCATGCAGGAGCTGGGTTAGATTGGCACCGGGGGAAGAGCGATGACGACCGGCCGCGCAGAAGTGATAATGATCATTGGCACCGGGGGAGAAGAGGAGCATGATGTAGTCGAGCGGAATGGAACTGATGAAATCGAGCAAGAACCAAGTCTTGAGGTAGTGCTTGGCGATCTGACGCGGGTCGAGGATGATTTCGTCGGCGAAATTGTCGGCGATGATACCTGCAGAAACACGTGCGTCATTGATCACATCACACACGACAGGGCATCACGTGCACGCAGCTACTGAGAGAAAATAATATAGCCATAGCACATCAGATCCCTATACACCAGTCAGCGCAAGCACGATAGTCGCTGCTGCTGTCTATTAAGTCCAATTAATCGATTTCTTACCCCATTCATTACTGCAGTGTATCACGCAATGAATGGCTTTTATTTGCGTCAATAAATGCAATAAAAAACCGAAGTTGATACGTTAACGACAGCGTTGATATTTTACTTGCTATTGCAAACTTTGTTAGCACGACGTACTATCGTAATTTCGAGCAATGAAGTTGTCAATCCGCGTTATGTGAACGTGAAACAGTGCAAGCAGATTAAGGCGTGTGTGTCGCAGTATCAGGTAACAATGCAATAGGGCGAAAATAAAACATAGTCATCAGCCGACTCGCTCTAATGACGTCAGAGATAATGACTGCCCGGATGTATAAGCTTTCAGCAGCATCAGAAGATCAATGGAGACTCGATCCGTCGACATGACGAGAGCTTGTCATGGCATACTAATAACCAATAACTGGCTGGTCATGCAGTGACGTGTCAGATAAAATCCTGTCGATGTGGACTCGGAAGTTTTACATTCGCCGTCTCCAATACCGGAAGTCACTGCATCCAAATGACTATATGGTCGGTATTAATATAAAATAGCAATCGAACGCGCGTTGTTAGAAAAAATAGATCGCGTGCTTTTGATGCGGTGAGGCAGTAAAACACGCGTTGGTTATCGGAAGACGGCAAATGACGTTAGCAAACTCTGCAACTGTTGGGGCTTCTCTCTTGTTTTGTGGGTTTAACCATTCGCCTCCCTTCCTCTCTCTTCTGTAATCTTTACGTTACTCTTTCTTATTTTTTCTTCTATTTTATTCTTTCTCTTCGTCCCTTTTTCTTTTTTTCTCGTCTCTCCCTAAATCCAGTTGGAGTTACGCGGAGAGCTGTGCTTAAGTACACCCAGCTTAAGAAGCTTTACCACCAAAAGCATTACGATATGTTTAAGGAAAACCTACTATTGCAAAAAAATCCAGTTTATTAACCACGGTCCTGAAAAAAAACACAAAAATATTCGTTATCTGCAAACGTTTAAGAATTGAAACCACAAAGCTATCGTTCGAACTGAATACGTGTTCGGGCGCATAGTACCTACAACTGTGCGTCAAAATACATTTGACTCTTGATAGACAGGACGCTTGCGACGTTCGTCATAACGGCGACGATGACGTTGGTAAATCAGATTTGCTAAGTTTCGTTACAGCAGTGTTGAGATCGCAAGCAATGACGACAACCGAGCGATTACGTCTCAAATCGTCGACTTCATGCCTCACTTTAGTTGTGCAGCCTCGCGTGATATCGACTGGAAATACTAGCAAATTGTTTTAGTCCTCATACCGAGTTGCATAAAAGACCGAAGATCAAAGGTTGTGTATAGCGATTTGTGGGAAAACCACTGTAAAGCTACGGAGCGTCACCTGCCATATGAAATCACACAGTAAACGCGCCTTGTCTTAGTCTTAGCCAGACAAGCCGGCACTCGATAATCCTACCCAGGAGGGATAGAAGGCTGAGTTGACCTTGGTGTTGGGTTATATACCCAGATGGTTTACCAGTTCACAGACAGTCACCCACCCAAGTAGTAACTACTTGATACCGACCAGACCGGAAGTCGCACCCACAACATCACGATCGTGAGTGCGACACCCTGCCGTTACGTCACCAATGACGTCGCACTGTTCCCATGTGACCGACTGGAAGCCGATTTTCACCGATGCTCTGCCGGCATCTGACCGGAAGTAGAGGCTAGTAGATCGCCGCCGGCTCTGAGCTTCAGTTATTAGCCAGCTACGTGTCCGTCTGCATGGCAAGCTCGGGCACGGCATATACTCGCACTGTGATCGGTCCATTGCTATTCGTCATATCGCAAGCGAAGCTCATCAGCCGCTAAGCCTCCTAAGTGCTGTTGGTTCTCTAATATCGGCCATAAACCCCCGAGTATATTGCCATATTTCTTGAGGATGGCGAAATAAACGAATCGACGAAGACCGAATAGAAAATTGAAATAAAATGACATTTAATCTACAATTGGATTTAGCTTTCTGACGGCTGTCTATAAGCATTAACTTGTAAGTTTCGACGTGTCTATGAATTCCTTACGGTATATAAACTGTTAGAAATTTGAGGTGCGTAAAAATAAAATAATTTATATGGAAATTTATATGGTTGGCCTTGGCATAAATGCTAAGAAGACCAAGGGCCTGCCTATCAATATTGAGGACCCTCCCCCGCTACACACTTTAGACGGCACAGAACTAGAATGAGTCGATGACTTCAAATATCTGGGATCATGGGTCGAGTAAACAGAGAGAGACATAGCCGTACGAAAATCCTTGGCCTGGAAGGCTCTCAATAGCATGTCTCGTATCTGAAAGTCTAGTTTGAGCAAAGAACTGAAAGTTCGCTTCTTCAAAGGGACTGTCGAGTCCATCCTCTTATACGGATGCGAAGCCTGGGCACTCACAGAGGCCATGAAGCACTCACTGGACGGAACATACACCAGAATGCTGCGTAAGGCCCTCAACATTCACTGGTCCAGCCACACTCCCAATGAGGTCCTATATGGAGACCTCCCTCATGTCAGCAACACAATTGCTGCCAGAAGACTACAGCTTGCAGGCCACTGCATCCGCCACCCAGAACTCAGCGCACAACCTCTGGTGCTATGGGAGCCCAGCTACGGTCGCAGAGGACGGGGAAGACCCAAGGCAACATACGTGGACACCCTGAAGAGGGACACGGGTGCGCGAGACGCGGCGGAGCTGGCCACACTCATGAGGGATAGGGACATCTGGCACGGACACGTGGTCGGTCGCCAACAGGCGACCAAGTAGTAAGTAGTAGTAGTATATGGAAAATTAACACAAACATTCTCCGCTGAGCTTTTGTTAGATTAAATTTAAATTCTGTTTTACATTAAAAGATATTACCGGTGCGGAAGTTGATGATGAGGTCGACGAGAAAGACGGCATCGGAGACGCTGTTGAAGACGATCCAATGCAAACTGAGGTCGTCGTTGAAGAACGATATTGCAACCGGAAGTATCACGACGTTGGCGATCAGTAGCACGAGCATAAACAAATCCCAGTAGAACCTTTACATTCGCACATCCACCTGCTATTTATTACCTGTTCGTCATTTTCATTACCGTTACAGACAAGCAAGACTGCCACCGGACTTCAATAACAAACAACGAACTTGAGTGTATACATAGGCCTACTGTACAGAGCCTATTGCACACGGCTCGTGCATAATTATTGTGAGTGCCGACTAAAGTAGACAAATACGGAGCATAACTTCTTCATCTGTAGGTTTCTATTCAATTTTTCATCCATTCTGCAGACTTTCGGCCGATTCTACTGCATCAGTAGTCACGTCAGTCGCTCCTGGCTCATCAGATTGCTCTCTCTTGCTTGAATTTCTAGCTTATCTGTCCGCCAGCACGTTCCACATGCAAATCAACCGGCACGGAACTTTGTTAAGAGACGACGCTGGTCGTTGACACACGGCTGCGGTAGCGATTTAGCGACGAAATACTAAGATTCCGGCGCTCCACGCAGTCGATGGGGGAGCGCTATTACACGTCGCTGTACTTCAGTCTTTGCTTAAGTCGTACAAAACACGCTCAGAACACTGTTATTTTTGATTCGTTAACTGCATTAGATCCGTTCTTGGGCAAATGTTTTTTTTGCATTATTTATTTGTAGTTTTGACACATGTGTTGTTATTTGTCGCTCTGTAACGCATGTGTTGTGGTAAACAATATGTTGTACAAGGTCGGCGATGGTACCATTGAATAGGGTGATGGCGAGTTTCTGGGGGCTGACAATACTATCCATCTCTCTATCTGTAGCGGTTTAGCCGCAATTTTGAATGCAAAGTTGCTGCCTGCAGCAAATCACCCATGTGGGTGAATATTATTCTAGCGTTGACTGTAACGTTCGATATAGCAGCGTCAACATAAAGTATATAAACCGTACTCACTGTGGAAAGCCGTTTTTTCTGCAACCGGAAGTCGGACGCTTTCGTTTGAATATAAGCGGTACGGTCAGCTTACCATATCAACAGCTGGGCTTCTTGTTTACAAATAGATCTGGCAACATAGCCTCTGCGGAAAACAAACGAATTCCGCTGGGCATAATCCCCGGACAGAATCCCCGTCTTAAAAGTCAAATCTAAGACAAAATCCATGTTCCGGGAATTCTGTCTTTCAGTATTATCGAGGCAGGAGTTTGTTTGGGAATTTTGTCCGGAGGGATTGTCCGGAAAAATTATGACCAGTGGGATTATATTTTGGGTTCAGCCCCAGCTATAAGCAATACGTCACTGCACGTGCAGCTGTTACGTCAGTCAGTCTGTCAGTCTGTCTGATCTGTCTGTCTGTCACATGCTGGTGATGTGTCGATAGAATTATACACGTTGCACCACCACAATACGTAGTTTTCCTAAAGGCGTCACCCACATTTTCAGAAGGGTTTTCGTTAGTGATAGCTAGAAAAGTTGACATCAGCAACCGTATATAATTCTGAACTAACTTTTCGTTAGTTCTACTATATTGTGCATTGTCACTTGATGTGGTTTCTCGGAGTAGAACAGTTTACGATTTTGGACTGTTTCTCTGACTGGTCGTTAAGGAAGTACTGTCGAAGTGATGATTACTGTAACCTGAAGTGTATTGGTACGTGTTTATGCGGTCCTTGCCAAGTAATAACTCAGTTCTTTATAACGCTTTCTATTTACAGATGCATACAGCAAAGAAGCACATAAGCACTCCTAGTTTCGGCCTTGGATACAGCGTCATACGACCACGGCAGTCAAAAATACCACCCGAAACGTCTCGTCGCTATTTCTTGTAGGCGCTAGCTACCTTCCAATAATCGTCATTATATGGCCGCCACTTCCCTGGTGCAGGCCTAACTCGGAAGTCGCCGTGGCGCTCCCGTTAGTCACATGTCACCACTTCCTAAATTCTTGCAGCAGTTAGCAGTAAATATGCACATGTAGGCCTATAGATAAGGTATGGCGGACTAATACTGCAAGCGACATTATGCGCCTTTTTCCGAACAGCCACCCACCCATACCGCTGGGATCCGAGTGTTGCGATACGTTGGACAAAGCTCACAAAAGACTGCGGCAAGCCTCCAGTCAACAGCAGAAAGCGTTTCCCTATACAGGCCACGTCGTCTCTCTTATCAAGCTGGCAAATCTGACATTACCGGACAGTATTTTCTCTTTTTTGTCTGTCCAATGCAATGCATAGCATTGGACAGAGTATAAAATCACCTGAGTGGCCGTGCGTCCGTCCGTCCGTGCGTCCATCCGTGCGTGCATGCGTTCGTGTGTCCAACTTTTCTTCCTTCAGTCTTCCCCTTCCTTTTTCTTTCCCTTTTCCTTTTCCTTTCCGTTTTTTCTTACCCATTTTTCCCCTTCCCCTCTCCTTTTCCCTTCACTTCCTCTTCCCCTTTTCCTTTCCCTTTCCCCTTCCCTTCCCCTTACCCTTTTTCTTCCCCTTTTACTTTTCCTACCCTATCCTTTCCCATTTTCCTTCCCCTTTCCCTTTCCCCTTTTTCCTTTTCCTTTAGCTTTCCCTTTCACTTTCCCTTCCCTTTACCTTCCCATTCTCTCTCCTTCCCCTTTCCCTTTATTTCTCCTTCCACTTTCCCTTTTCCTTCCCTTCCTCTCCTCCTTCCTTTTTTTCTTTACCTTCTTCCATTTTTCCTTCCGTGTCCACGTCCGTGCGTCTAACGTTTAAAGCGCCATATCTCCACAACGGTGCAAAATAGACGCATGGTGATGATGGACCATTTATAGTAAAGCGCTGGTGACAAATCGAATGGCCTCGTGACTGACAATATTTATGGTTTAGTTATAATAAGAGCAAAGGATGACACAAACATTGCTGCTGTACAATTTAAAATTAAACTTTTTGATTTTTTTTCTACCAGTCTGAACAGCTCACTAATTTTATTTATACAGACATATACTGTAAACTATTGAAATGCATTGGGCAGACTCTGTGTTTGTATGAACATTATCTTTTTTTATTCAGAAAACTAGAGAAAAAACATAAACATTCTAAAAATAAACCAGTAATCGTCCAAATATCTAATATTTTTTAATGTTTGAAGAGGTTTCTTAATTATTTTTTACAATAGATGGACAGAATGCCGGCCGTTTTTTCAAAGTTCGAGCTAGTAGTACACCTCGCGTAGGTACGGCTAACAGTATTTAAACGAAAAGCTTAAATTTTCGGAAATATGGCAAAGCATTTTGTACAACACTATTCAAATTCGAGCTTTAAGCCGATTTTCGTAAATGGCTAAAATTTTAGCAGAATCTGTCTCTAACGAGAGACAAATTTCAGTGATCATGAGACGATGCTACAACGAGTCGCAATGAGGTCATCGGCTGCTGTCATTACAGACAGACAGTCACTGGCGCCGTTCGACGACGACATCCGCTAAGTGACGTATGACACCAGTCGCTGCTATTACTGTATAGTGTGGTCGTTGTCGTGGGCCAGTCGTTGCAGGGCTGGCTAATTCACGTATATCGTCGGACGACGTGACTCTAGCGAATGGATGTCGCCAACGTTTCAGTCGTGATTTGTAAGCTACGCTGCCGTTGTCGCTACTGCTACCGTGATACATTGTGATGCAAACGCAGTTGACAAATGCGATCGCTAACTGATCGCACAGAACGACGTAGACATTAACTGGCTACACGTCGCATCTATAGAATATAATCTACAGTATATCATGGATAATCAACAGCAGTGCAGATCGGCAACGGTCTAACAACGACGTGCCCAATATGTAGACTGCATCAGACAAGATAGCGCAATATCAGAATGTCAAATATGACGAGGCCGATGTTAAGATCACGTGACAGTCTGATAGATACTGTAGTTCGTCTTTCAGCAAGACAGTGCTTAAACGCACGGATTTACAGAACCAGCCAGTTCTCTTAGATTAATATTTCACGAGATAATGTAAAGTCACGACAAGTCAAAGTGTGATTGGATCTTTATACCTTTAGCAAAAAAACGTTAAAAGTTTTGATGGTTTGTATTTGACAGTGGTTGGTGGCGTGGAGTAGCGGTAATGTGTCGTGTCCGATCAACAAAGTTGCCTTTACGCCGTGTCGAATTAGTACTTGGATAGGTGACTGTCTGGGGGCAGGTAGACCATCTCGGTATGTAATCAGCCGCCTAGGTCAATTCAGTCTTCCATCCCTCCGGGGTAGGTAAATCGAATACCGGCTTATCTGGCTGGGGTTAAGGCCAGCGCGTTCACCTGTGTCGGGTGGCAGGTAACACTTTGTGATCCCATATGGCAGGTGACGCTCCGTAGCCCTGGTTTCCTATAAAAGCTATACAGTACCTTTAACCTTTTATTTTTCATTTACGGTGCAAAAGGAAGCTGCAGAAGTTGAGCGAACCCTGCGTGACAAAACGTGTCATAAACTATTCAAGAAACAAACAGGAGACAGAAGCTTTCGACAATTAATGACCACAATGAAAGTCAGACTTGCTGCACTGTAGATACCAATGCGAGTTTACATCTGCGCTAACTGACTGTAGTCTTGATAGACCTTATTTAAATGTTCCACGGTAATGTCGTACTTTAAACTACTAGATCATGAATTATGAGAACGTTCCGTTCATATGATTAATGCTGACCTGGTAAAGACAAAATAATTTCGAACAAAGCATCTACACCAAACAATGAAACTATTCTGGCTCAAGAATGCAAGAATATTCGCGTGTTATCGCGTAATCACATTTTAAACGTTGGGTTACTTTAGCCAGACCCTGTACATACGACGTGAATGAGCCAAAGCGACGCTTGGTCGAGTGTGAACATGGCGGGACGCGCAGCAGAGCGTGATCAATGTAATGATTTATGAACGTAGAAAATGTCGCTGTATGGGCTTTTGAGTAAAATGCGCGAATTACGTACTAAAACGTGCAACTCAACGAAATAGATCCATCCGCCGTGCTACATGCCACTGGCGTGGAAATGATTAATATGGCATTGCGGCAGGCAGCGAATTTGTCTAAAGAATGACAAGAACGATAAGCTATACGAACAAGCTGACGTTTCTGAGTCGGCGAGAGAAAAAAAACATGCGACTTAATTACTTCCGTTCCGTCCAGTTATAGGCTATACACTCTTCGTGAAAAACTGTTATATCGATAATCGATGACGGATTTATTGCTGTGGTGAGCGGGCTGTCGGCGGATGAACCAACAGGGAAAGGAGCGTATGTCAGTGATTAGTTGGATACTGCGATGAAAGGCGTTGAGTTGACAGCCGACCTGCTGCTGCTGCTGACTATTAATCGATACGTTTGTCGAGGGGTCGAACACACACGGACAGACGGCGCAGGTGGACCAACCTCGGACAAACAGCTGATCAACTCAACCGTGGGCGTGACGACCTGTCACAGACCAGGCGCTGTCAAGCCACTAGTTCAATACTTGTCAGGCTGTCACCACCGCCTTGGTGTAGCTTATGCAATGCCGCTGCTCTATGTGATCGACAGAAATAAGATGCAACTTGCTCTAGTCGTCTTTACGGGCTGACGATTAGAGCCGCCATTCGGTTTATCACCTTTCCCATATTGAAAGATAAGACAGTTCCGGTTCCTAAGTAATCACAAGCATACGTAAATTTATGTACATACATCGTGGGTCAATAAAAAACGTGGCACTTTACTTTTGTCCATATCTTTACCAATTATTGACCGATTTTCAAAATTCTTTCACTGGCACACTCTGCGGACCAATTGCATATTAATGTGATCATTATGTATCCCACCACACCGTAAATGCGTATTTACACTACCTTGTGAAATATAAGACTAACAATAATATCAAGATTTCGGTAATTGAAAAAAACACTCCAGATCAACATTGCGGTGAATGATCTGTATGACACTAGACTGTGTTAGACCCACACAGTGACATACGAATCATTCACCGCAATGTTAGTTTAAACTGTTTTTTTTCCAATTTTACCAAAATGTTTGTTTGTTATTATCGTTATATATGCATATTTCATTTAGATTTTACAAGGTAGTGTAGAGATACATTTATAATGTGGTGGGATGTATAACAATCGTATTATTGTCAATTGTCTGCAAAGTGTGCGAGTGAAAGAATTTTGAAAATCGGTTAATAAATGGCGAAGATATGGACAAAAGTAAAGTGCCACGTTTTTTATTGGCCCACCCTGTATAACGTAACATATAATTATATTTTGGTCGCCTGCTGTCTGTTGGACCGTGCTGCAGTGTGCTACGCATCAAGCGTCGCTTTCCAATCTGCTGGTCCACGTGACCGAAACCGTGATTGCATAAGACATGACATTACATTTGTCGCTGCCGATAATCTATTAACATCTTAAAATTTGGCTTCAATGACAGGCCCGTCGAGAGAGAGGAGATAGAAAGAGGAGTAAGTTCGGGGGCTCCGCCGTCGCTCAAAAATATAAAGTACACCGAAATGCGCCATATTGAAAAGGAAAATTCAAAAATTTTCTCCCCAGACAGGCCTCGCGAGAATGTTGCCCAGGCCCCGCGGAGGCTCTCGACGTCTCTGTTACCTGGAATTAGGCTACTCGTTAGTCGACTAATTACTATGCAATGTTATAGCAGATCTCGGTGTTGCTGTGTTACCTATATGGTCATAGAGGTAACGAATAATGCTTTGACTGACTGACCGATATGTGTTGTACATGTACATCTTGTCGTCTGACTCCTACCATCGCACGTTCTTGCTTGGTTAGAATAAGCTTGATAGGCTAACTTAATTTCCGACCGCAACAATAATAATGATGCAAATTTGCACCACGGGAACAACATGGTGGCGCGCCTTCACCTGTAGCCATCAGTAGCTTATAGCAGTTTTCACTGACCACTGACGAACGACACTGAGTTTTTATGTGTTCAGAAGACGACTGCCACTCTGAAGGATATAAAATCACGACCTACATCGGGCGGCTGACACAGTTAGCAGTAAAAGTGGTTTCATGATTGTGTTAGTTGTGGGCGGCAAAGGATGGTGCGTCGTAAAGCCACCCCCATGTGACGTCATCAAACTTCTTCGCCATCCAGCGCTAAACTATACGTCGCTGTAGCGGCTCACCTCATTGTTCGGTAGCCGCAAAAATTTTGCCAAGCCGCCGCCGCCGCCGCGAAAATCGCGAAAAAAATTGCGGCTAAGCCGCCGAGAAAATCGTGACTAGAAAAGCGCTGAAAAACCACAAAGCGACGTATAGAAGTTACATCTACAGCATGAATGGGATGGTTGCTACTGTTTGTCAAATGAAATACCGTTGCTGAACTCGATACCGTAGTTTGATTTATCGACGATGTACAACTCTAGTGTTGCAATGGTTTTTCTAGATACGTGCGTTGCAATTAGGGGGGGGGGAAATTACCGCCAAATGTATATCAAGTTTCTGTGCTATGTTAGAGACAAAATATTAACGACTATACCCACATTTTCAGAGGTTTACGTTTTAGCGGTCTCTATGCCAACCTTTACTGGTGTTTTTTTACCCGGCAAATGAAAATGGCAGCCGGAAACCGGAAACGATTTTAGTTTCGCATGCATTGCTCGTGTTTGAATGTCGTTAGTGTCGATTCTTATGCATTTATCGTCAGTGAAATAAACACAAATGTTTACAAGTATTTTGAGTTGTTATCGGTGTCATTTACGCATCACGTTAACTATTTATCCGGCAGCTGGATAAATAGGCTATTTATCCGGTTGAACAAAAACGAGGCCCTTAAGGGCTCAGTCAAAACGTCACAGTAACTATTCTGTGTAGACTGTTTTTTTTCAAAATTCTTTCACTTACATATTCAACAAAAAAATACAACGTGGTTGTCACGAAAAATCACACTACTCTGTTAACGTGCATACTAACGTCATACGCAGTCGCTCTTTCTGTGAATTTTTTAGTGCGACTCATGTGAATAGTGAAGCTGAACCGAAAAATGAAGCTATGAAGCTGACCAACACCATTCAGTGACTGTGTAGCTAAATAATGAATGGCGGCTTGCTTCATTAGTTTCTTTTCAGACGTCTCTTTTGATACATCAAACAGAAACGTGATGAAAAATGAGCAGTACAATAGTAGACTGTGCACTATGGCTACAGTACAAGCTTACGAAAGTCACGTTTCCTTGCATGTGTGCTCTCGTAATCTGCCTTTAGCTCGTGACCATGCAGTTTTGAAAACAATTCTTTCGCACCGTAGTATGGCGATGCTTCCAGATTCCGGTGGAATCTTTGGATTATCTTTACCGCACATTTGCTGACAGTGTCAATGACAGAATTGTGAAAATCAGTTAATATGTGTTAAACACTTAGTACAGGGATATATTGTAGTGATATCATTAGTAATTTGTTGATATTGATATTAATAATTTCCAACCACTTCTTTTGCCATCTGTGTAGTGTAGCAGACTTCATGTTTTAACATAACATCCAGCTAACACGACACCAGCATTTATCTAATATAATATAATTTTGACTTCACATTTTAACGGTTTTTCGATACAAAATCATCGACAGCATGCAAATCTATAATAATCTTGGCACTAACCGGAAGTTGCTGCAAGGATGTATAACCCAGTTTCCGGCGGCTTTCTGTCGCAGTTTTTCTTTAATCAACGCGTTCTTGTTTCCGAAGAGTTTCATGGCGAGTTTGTTGTCGGACGGCTGGAAGAAGGCCACGATCTGATCACGCAGGTAGTTGGTCGGAGAGTTGGAGGTTCGATGTCTGGCCTCCAGTTCGCGGAACGGCGTCATCATCTCCTCCTTCGGCGTGCCGTACAAACTGATGTCGTCTCCGACGTTGGCGAACGGACTGGCCAGGTGGTCGACGTTCTTGCCGCCGGCGGTGTACGACGAGAAGTAAGGACTGGGCGTGATGTAGTCGCTGATGAGTGAATCGTCGTCAACGTCCTGCGTCACGGTCAGCGTTGGGACTGGTATGCCCGCGCTGGCTGACGCTGACGTCGCGCCGACTGCGTCCGTGGCGTGTCGGCTTTGCAGTGGGCGGCGCTGTCGACAGGCCGGGGAGCCCGGGCGCCGGTGTCGAGGCGGCGGCGGGGCGCCAAGTGTAAACATTGGCGTCTGGCCGTTGTATGTCGACGTCGGCGTGATAGCGACGTCGATCTGCGGCACGTTGTTCTCGTCCATCTTGATGGCTGGTAGAGGCGACGGCAGATGACCTGGCTGGTGTGGTCGGCTCAACTGGTTCTGGTGGACAGGTACAGTGGAGCCGCTGGCGACTGCGCGTCGACGACTCGGTACCGTGGACGGTGTGGCCACTGTAATGACGATGGGTGCGTCGGGTGTGATGGGTTGCAGATCGTTCGGCTGCGGCGACGGTGGCAGTTCGAGGCCGGTGAGACGTTCGTACGACTTGCGACTTAGGTTGATGCTGGTGCTGGAGTCTGCGCGATTCATCGCTGTGTAACTGTGCTGCAGTAAAGAAATATACTCATTCACTGACTGACTGACTGACTGTGCTGCAGTCTGGCTCGTCGACGTGTCGTCGTCGCGCCGTTTGTCAACGTCATCGTCGTCGTCTGTTCTGCTCCGCTGTCTGCCGTCACCGTTCTCTCGCATCGAGCACTGTCACTACGACGTGCCGCCTTCAACGAACCCCGCCCAGGACGACCGGTGCGATTTCTCCCCCTCTCAGAACGAGCCATAAATACCCCTAGGACGATTCTTTCAACCTCTCTCTTGGACGACCGGTGCGACCCCATAAAACGATCCATGCAACAGAACGACCCCTGAAACACCCAGGACGACCGTTGCGATCTTGGTCGTCGTTAGCGACGGCGACGCTGACGTAGCTGTCGTGGCTGTCTGGAACGGAAACGGCGCGCTCTAGCGGCGGGACGCTGCGAATGACGGCGGAGACGACACGGTCGTCAAGCAACGGAGCGCGAACCACTGCGACGTTTGCGACTGGCGAACAGCGCTGAGTGAACGCACTGCGATTGAACGCTGGAGAAGACATCGACTGGAACATGGAATACGACGGCGGGGGCTGCGTCGACGAGTTGTTTAACTTCCGGTCTAACAGAGAGTTTGTCTCCTCACCTCCCGCCATCTCCAAATCTGACATTTGCACAGAACACTCTCTTTAACTTGTGCACTGCGTCCGGAAAAAAAGTTCTACAATATATCTTTAACAAATTCAAATACGCGCTCACAGTTTTTGGCAGAAATAATTCTGAGACTACACTTAACTGAAATATCACAAAAACTATTTTGTCCATTAGCACATGATGTCGTCGTGCTGACGTAATTATGACGCCATCAAGAATGTCGCTTTTATAGTATCAGAAACAAAACAGTTAGCAATATTCTGAACAATCACATAATGTTCAAACTTCAAGTCATCAACACCGCCACCATCCACAGTGACTGCAATGATCAAGGCTAACCGTTTTCAAAAATTCTCGATTGCTCTATTTAAAAAGGCTAAAAAAGACCTATCAACACAAATTCAATAATTTCAAAATTTCAGTTTTGTAGGATTTTTTGCGGTTACTAAGAAAAACATGTACCTTGAATACAACAAATTTTTGTGCAATTCTATACATTGGCTTGCGTAAATTTTGCGACATTTGGTTTTAAGGCTTTATTTTTATTTTCAAGTGATTGCGCCTCTATGACTTTTTTTACAAGTATACCAAAATACTTGCCATTTGTCTAAATTAAAACTGCCAAACAGCCGATTACTAGCTTAATAATAACGTCATATCATATGTAAATGAGTGCCTGCTTTGCAAACAAATTATTGATGACTGGAGGAGCTACCGCAAGAAGCGATCAGAAAATCAATCTTCAGCTTCTGTCTGCGCGCTTGCATCATTCAACGCAAAAGGCGGACACTTTAAACATTCACTGTAAAACTGTCTAGTAAACTTAGTGATTGATCTTTCTGTTATTAACGACAAATAACTAGATGTTATTTTTCTGCGCAATTGAAAAAATCGTCTTTTATAGTGAAAGTTGTGATACTTGCTAATAACAAAAGGTGAAGTGACAAAATTTGCTACAATAACAGCAAATTGTGAAAAAAATATCTCTGAATTTTTTCCAAAATGTTGAGCTACACCGTAAGTAACGTAGATGTTTGTTTAAGGTGATCTACAGGGTGCGGCAAAAAGTAACCCGTAAAGACTTTAGCTGTTTTCTTAGCTACCGCTTGGGATTTTAATTTGAAATTTTATAGATTTATTAACTGAAACCTTTGACATCTAACTGCCAAGCAAAATGTGATTCTGTTGAAAAACGACAAAGTTATAGACTTTTTAACATAACCGTCTACCGATTTTTCAGCATTAAAAATGTTTGAGCTAAAAATGCTATTTAATTTTCAAAAACCGGTTACCACGTTACTGCCGATGACGTCACAGTGACGTTTTGCTAAACAGTAAGTTACTTTGTTTATAAATTATCATTTAATTATCGTTCTTTTAAAGCAATCGCCGGCTGCCAATCGGGTTTATTTTCCAGCAGGACGGACATTGTACTTGACAGTTACACGTATAAAGTTGTAGCTGATAAAGCTGTAAAAAAATTTCAAATAAAAATTCCAAACGGTTAGAAAACAGCGAAAAACTTTAGGGGGCTACTTTTTTGCCGCACCCTGTATTTGTTGCCGCATGCTGTACGTAAAGCATGCATTTCTAGTTTTTATGTGCCACACTATAGCGTCATTGTATTTCGTAGCGCATCGCCACCGTGCCTCAAAGGGCAGCATCAAATCGATCCGTCTTCTATAGCACCAGCATCCGCTCAGATGACGCCGGCCGTATAACAGCGAGTCTAATGTCACCTTGTGACTGACGTAATGCCATTGTGCAATGCTTCTATGTATTACAAATATAGAAATTCCGCAGTGATGTGATTGAATATACCATAATTACAAGACTTTACGGTCGCAAAAAATTAAGTATTATTTACTAGTGTAGCTAGTTTCGTAGAGATTCTGTGTAGTCATGTTTCTTTTTCAGTTGATAAAGTCGTGATTATGATGACGACGCGAATGTGATACGAGTTCATCATCATTATCATCATCATCATCATTATATTTGCCAAGAAGTAAGACAAAGCAACACACAAAGTAAGCAGTAGGCCTAATGGCAAGACAACAAGTCAGTACACTGCACTGCACTAATAGTTGCCCTTTGGAAAACTTAAACACTACAAAAGTTAGTTTAGTACGACTTCATACGATTACTATAGTCTATTACAAAATTATGTTTTCTGCATGCATCGATCCAGAAACTGTGTCCAATAAGGCAACGACGACAGACTTGAGCCCGGTGTAGTGGAAAATTTGTCGCACCGGAAAATTATTCCCACATGCAGCAGTACGGGTTAGGGTTAAGATTAAGGATAGGGTTAAATTTAGGGTTAGGGTTAGGAGTAGGGTTAAGATTAGGGTTAGGATTAGGGCTAGGGTTGAGGTTAGGGTTAAGGTTAGCGTTAGTTACATTATGACAATATAGAGGTGGGAAGAATTTTCCAGGTGCGACAAATTTCCCACGACACCGGACTGCACCGGCTAGCAACGACTCACACACTGCCTGTTAACGAGGACAACGTCGCCGATGCTTGTGCGGGCGTTACCGACGGAAACAGCAATGTTCCAGTACGGAGCATGCTAATTGGACTTTCTACCAATGTAACTTTCACCTTTCATCTTTTACGATTATTCCAACTGGCTAAACGTTTCAATAAACGGTAGTTTTTTTTGTATTTAAACTTTATTCATTACCATGGCTTTCGACATCATACATTAAATTATTCTACATCGCCGTCGATCCTCCCACTGTAGCCTGTAATTTACTTTTACTATGTTCTGCTGACAGAGGTCAGCAACTTGTGTAGAAAAAGTAGAGATGCAAAGTTGAGATAAAAGAAAAAAACGCGTTATTGAAATAAAATTATGTTATTGTGTTGAAATAAAAGCTTGTATGTTGCTGTGTTGAAACTGCTACTTGCCACAGCATATGTAAACGCGATTTTAACACAAAACAAACACTTGTGCCATTTTCAACACCTTTGTTCCTACATCTTTTCTCATCCTCCTGTACAGTTATTAACACTCTATACTGTGACCAAACGTTGGCTGACAGAGAATACACGTTCGGAGAAAAAGCAATCTGTGATTTATCGAGCTAGGCGTATATATTAATCAGTTAATAAAACTAATCAATCAAGCAAGCACTAATTAATCACGTTTACTATCGCGTAATCGCGACATGTGATGTTGTGACGTCACCATTTACTGTAGTACTCAGTGCATGAGGGAAAATATAAGAATCTTGTCAGTGAATGTCTATCTACATAGCTTCTTTCGTCCTTGTTTTCTCCGTTTCCTTACTTTGATATTTTGTTTCCGTCGACTCCTATAGAGCAAAACCTATAACTCAAATGAGTTTTTATCAACCACTTAGATTAGAATTGGTTGAATAATTGAAGCGCCGACTTAGACAATGCCTGGTGCAAATACGGCTATTTTTAATATTGTTCCATAACACAATTTGTCTTCACATCCGTAAATACCTTCAGAATATTTCACTCGACATAACTGCAGCAAGAAAGACATTCGGATTTGCGTGCAATTAAAACACTAAATTTGTTGATTAATTAGTATTTGTTAAAAGCTAATGTTTCCTGGTAAGAACGGTGTGAGAAAAGTAGAAAGAGAAAGCAAATCATTAGATGTGTCTGCATTCTGCAGCGAATCTATAAATCAAGAAAAGTATAGTGTGTGGCCGACCTGCGGCGAAAGACTTGTCGCAGTCGATATATCACGAGCGTAGACCCTGTATGACGTCTGACAATCGATAACCTGCTATGGAGTCACGCTGGCGTCACTTGGGCGCGTTACATGCGGGATAATCCTGTGAAGTAGATCGCGTATACGAGCAGCAATACGTTACTGCTGCATAGATACTCGGCTAATTCACAGACTGCCCGAGCGAGTCAACGTCATAATCCGTTTGTCGTAATGTCATCCAGCACAAGGACAATGTCACGGTATCTTCACTAATCATTGCCCTGCTTGCGATTGTTCAGCATCATCATCATCGTCACGATATGCACGCTGACTTGACACGTTCACTTGCTACAGCAGCTGCACGATGATGCCGATGCGCACCACGCTGATATCATGGTTCTTCCTCACTATCAGTCGCATTCGTTCACCACATCGCGTCTGTCGTCTAAACCTCTTACTGCCGGCGCCGCCGCCAACATACAACTTGCTAACTTCGTCGGCGCGGCATCGGCTCGCCCGCGTTCTGTAACCGCATTTCATCGGTCGCCTGCTGACCGTTTCCGTCTTGGTCTGGTCACGTGGTCCTATAATACATCGACGGACTGATATATCACGATCGAGCTGTCTGTCGAAGACGTCGCAGCAGCTGGACTCAAGATATGAATCAACTTACCGACAGTATCTGCAGACAGACTATTGACGCGCGATCTGGCTGACTGATCCCGACGGACGGATCGCGCTCAGCTCAGCAGTCATCCATCCATCGGATGTCATCTGCACCGAGTCTGTGCTTCAGCTGCGACGCTAACGAGTTTACTTCAGCGACGCGACGCACCTGCCGCTGCAGCCGCCGTCGCATGCTGCTGCTGGTGGTGGTGCCCGCGTTTGTTTGTCTCCGCAGCCGTCTGAATGTCTTGCTCCGTGTCTTGCTCAACGCCAGTGCTCATGCAGCGCAAGCTTCGCGGCGCGGTTTCGCGGGAAGAGTCGTGTTCGCCGCGGGCTCAGCAAGACAAAACGATCCGGCACGACACAGCGCGACTGAAATTCTGTCTCATCGCTCTGATCAGACGACGACTGATGATGATGTCACAGTCGGCCGTGAAGGTCAAAGTCAAGGTTATAAAAGTGAAAACGGACGACCGCGCGTGAGCACGTCGTTATCGACACGTATCTTGCGCAGAGGAACGTTCACTCGATCGTTTTGTCGCAGTCGAAATGTGCTGCAATGCTACTGCGATGAGAGAGAGCGCAGCAGCAGTATCAGCACAGAGTCGCAGACTATTGATGACGACACGTGAGCTGCTAATTCATTCCTATACCTTCGACTCATGCTCACGTGCGTCTGCGTGTGTGTACACGTTCTAATCAGTCACGGCTACGCTCTCAGAGCCTTTTGCCATCTCCGACGACATCATGGGAGGTTTAGAGTGATAAAAGCAACAAGACATTGTTTGCAGAAGCATATCGTCATAAAATGTTGAATGTTAGATGTCAAATGAGACTATTCTGCAAGCGTGAACGACGAAACAAACGCCACGCCATCAACTAAATATTTTAACCTTGACTGAAGTTTATTTTAACTTTGAACAAAAGATTGGCAGTAAAGAGAATATAATTAGAATTCTGAGAACTCAAATGCGTAAAAGAGGAAAACAAGCACTTCGAACAGATTTAGCGCATTTACGTCATATTCGAGCGCTGTGTGGAAACAGCTTAATGGATCAAGTTAATTTCTAAAATAAAGAATGCGAACAGTTACAGTGTTGCAGTGCCCTGTTTCCGAAAATAAGGGAAACAGTTCGCTGACTTTACTTTAGTCGCCGTTTAATAAGCGCATTAATTATTGTTTATACTGACGTTATTGTTGCGCAGGCTACCATCTCCTAACGTTGTGCAATACGCTATATTGTTTGGCAATGTGTTATAATAAAGCTGGCATTAAACTACGATATAACAACAACTTAGTGTCTTCTACATTGTTACCGTTGAAGACATGGAACCTTGGACGACCTCGACTGCTCAGTGATGTATTCACACAGATCAGTAGTTCGGCGTATAGCTTTTGATACTCAAAGACGATCATAACTAACTGATGTTTCAGAGGCAAGCGATTGACCTGAGATTTGAACTATGGCTACAACGGCGTAGCCTATACAACATCGCATGATCGATGCTTGGCCGTTCATAACAACAATGTTCTCTTGATCTTCGCTGTGCAATAAGAGGCTACAGTCTCTGCGCCTGCGTTCTATTAGGGATCCCTATTTGGAGAGTCAAAGACCCTCATATGTTTAGTTGCAGTTTAAAACAATTGAAAAAACAAATAGTATGTGAACTGTGTGAACTTAGCTAATGCAATACGCATTAAATAAACGTTCAAGACAATAATGTGCCTTGCAAAAATTAAAAATACTTTTGTGACTGAACCCGAGTAGTTATTTGGTAACACGGCCGTCGAAGATAGTTATGTCTCCGCTTTAGAATGCAGCTAAAATTATTATTGCTGCAATTAATTTTATGACAGATGCACATCAAGGGCCATCCTGGTAGTTAAGAATACGAAATTCAAAACTGTGGCACCAGACCTCACTGGTAAAAATTTGCAAGCCCAACTATAAAATACGAAAACAAATAACTACTACATGACGTAATGCTACAGTAAAAATATAACAGATTTGATAATGTAAAATTACCGTGTTTCGATAATTTTAAATTTATGGTTCCGTTTCGTTCCGTTCGTCACAAGTATCTGGTTGACGTGTCACTGGAAAAAAACGTTTAACGTGTCTGTCCAACTACCAGTTTTGGACAGAAATTGCTCTTAATTGTCTTGTTAACCTGCCTTTATATATCAGTTACGATAGCATTTCATTACAACGCAATATGTCAATAACTTCAGATCTACTTTTTCTCGTAAAACCTGAAGATATATGCTGTGGCATTCAGTAAGTCTGCGACGTTAATAGCATGTTTAAACCTATCTCTAATACTGCTGTCAGACGACAGAAAGTGGCGAATTGCGAGCAGCTGATAAAGTTTTACGAGCAAATGCATCTGCAATAGTCATCAGTCGACCATGTCCGAAGCAAATAGTGAAATGAACGAGACGTATGTCTTCATTTAAGCCTATGTCTGGGTGTCCGCTAGTCGCGAATTAAGTCTGTCGCCGTTACATGGCCTAGCTACACGTGTCCTTAGTAGCTGTCGGGATAACTGAACTTCAGTAAACTAATGCAGTGACGATCGCCTCCTGTAAACCATAAGTTGTATGTCGAGCTGCGTTGTGTCTTAGTAAGATGTGGCCGAGATGTGTGTATGACGCTTGTAGAAAATCGTGCTGTCGATTTATTTTTCGCGTCTGATTAAGCTTACCGTAGTATTTCTCGTCGTGTGCGTTACACTTTCTTGTTGATTTAGTCGTCAGTCGTGTTTGTAGCACCTCCGCCCTGGCATCGTAAATGTGTGTCTAATGCTATGTGTAGATATTACTGTGAATGTATGGCTGATTGTACCTGTACTTGTAAGTAAGCTTGTGGTGGTAAGGCGACTTCTACGTTACGTGACGGTGTTATTATAATAGACTCTGGAT
>Ga0056128_1000777_pt1 | contig 31672 bp, 29 predicted proteins | sample WorMetLIZISLAND2_FD_71113 | JGI IMG/M metagenome (GOLD analysis project Ga0056128, IMG submission 71113) | Marine gutless worms symbiont microbial communities from Max Planck institute for Marine Microbiology, Germany - Olavius geniculatus... ...
GGGGGCCCCGCGGGAATGTTTCCCCGGGCCCCGCTGTGGCTCTCGACGGGCCTGGCTGTGCGGAGTAAAAAACGGACAGTGATTTATACAGCATCGGTTAGTACTTTTGTTGTTAATCAATATATTATTCCGGACGACACACATACAAGCACGTTGACTGGTTGATTTTCTGTGTTAGAATCTGGCGCGTGATGAGGTCTATTCGCAACTTGACTGCACTATCCGCGACGCGCTCACTGTAGAACGCCAGGTACAATAATTATAGCATTGTCTCTAAGCTTATGCATGCATACCACTAGGACTAATTACTGGATTATATGTTCAAATTGACAAAATTTTCTGAACTAAATAGAACAAGAATCCCAGGTGTCGCTACGGTGGGGCCGTTCGTATTGGTTGTCACTGACCTTAAAGGTCATCCAAGGTCGATAATTTTCATATATGCCACTTCCTATTAGTGATTAATAGCCCTAAGCCCTGTCTTGCACCGTTTAGCCACAATACATCTGTGACAGACAGACGGACAAAACGGACAGACGGACGACAACCACGTCCGATAAAGGGCCTACCTTTAAGCTTAAAGCTTAGCGGTCGGCCCAAAATGAAACAAATATACGAATTACGTTGCTTATAGTGCGGCCGTTTTAATAGGCCGCATTATTGGTCTTGTCTTGCTGGTCCGTCTGTCTGTCAAGTACGTACCGGTTCTTAAGTCAAAAAGCGCAGAAAACTAAAAGTGGCATGATTGTTACCCAGGACAGAAGTGGCCTAACCACTGCGTGCCAGTTTTAAACTCAATCTACTCAAAAGGTCAAAAATCCTGCGGATGGCTGCACAATTTGTCGGCACTGCGCCAACATATTTTGTTTTGTTAAGAATTTATTGAATTTTTTTCATTGTGTTCAAATAATAAGAAAGAAGATGCTGCCAGTCCCAAGATTGATGGAAGCGGCCGGGAGCCCGAGATTGCAATCCTCAACAGCGACAGTTGAAATCAGCACACATCTGAACAGGAAATTAACGAAATAAATCAATTAACAGTAAAACCGACGAGCTTTGAAGTACTTGGAATGAGGAAAGATCTAGCAATCAGCGAAAGCAGTTTGGACAGTAGCGGCAGCGTGTAGTGGCAAGTTGTTGTAGAAAACGTGATTAATTTTGTCTTGATCGTGCAGTGAATTAGCGAATGATAGTAAGACGGAGTTCTGAATGTGGATTGATGCTGTGTATAGCCCAAATTTCATTTCGGCGACTTTGCGACAAAGTCCGGGACATGTCCTGAATTAGCTGACTGATTGAGGTCGTTTATACTGGACTTCTCTTTGATGTTTTGATTTCGTGAATGCATCGTGCAGTAAGCGCAAGTTGTTGTGTTTTGTCACCTGCAGTCGTTCGAAGGCGTCTATATGTGCAAGAAAACCGATTCCGTTGCAGAAGTCATGGACATGCTAGTCAGCGCAGACGTACGTTTGTCTCCATCTCTTCACTGTAGCCTACTATGGGCCTATCTATACTAGTCATCTGTCAGATTAGTTCTCATGATAAGCAGCATTATAAACGAGCTACGCCGTCAACAGCAGGCTATAGGCTGCCGAACACTGGAAAAAATAGAATATCAGAAAGAAAATGCATGTCGGTTGAGTAGCATCTTCAAGCGGTGTGCACGGATTTGGGGCCGAATTTAACACTGCAGTGATGTTGCTGTGGCTGCTGTTGCTGCTGACGATGACGATCATAACGATGGCGCTGCATCGTTGAAGGGGGCAGGGGCGACTAATTTTTGCGCTGCTGGAAAATTGTCGAAAAACGTTTTTTAAATCGGAAATTTTCGTCAAAAAATGCAAAATTTTAGGTTGAAATCCTTCCAGTTCAATTGGGATAGATCTAAGGGCAGATTGAGATTGAAAATTTGCGAGCACGCGTCATTTCATCTGAAGCAAATTTGCAATGTTTGTCGAAAAATTGCAACTTCCTGCGCCGCCTGCTGGATTTGACACTAATAACGGGTGACGATGGCTGTACAGGTGAATCGGCTAGTGGTCGTCGATGAGGCGAGGCACGTGGAGGGCGTCGTCAGTGTCTCAGACGTCGTTCAGTTCATCGTCTCCAGACAACACTTCCACTCACCAACGCTCTCGACCCCACGTCAGTCCCGCCTCTGATGCTATAAGGCGGCTCAGTACCGCAGTCATTCGTTACTGATTGTCTCGTGCCTAACACGGTTATCATTTGATTTCCGCTTCACGAAAACACAAAAAGGCCTATGTGGCTGTCTGACAGTTTGACATTGTCAGTTTTCGCTATTTTATGCTGTAGGCCTACTTTTGCTGCTGTCGCTACTATAGCAATCAGAAACTTAACTGTCATTAGATATTTTGTATGATTGTTTCTGCCTTTTTGTTGTTGCACTGTTAGGACCTTTAGGCAGTTTATACGTAAGTACGTTTGATTTTTTGAGTTTTGCTGTTTCAGTAGTGGGAGATAGGCCTAGGCTCTACCGCTAGTTTGCCTGCAGCACATAGTTGTAAATCTTTCTTAAATACATTATTCGGTTGAACACTAGACATAATATAAAAATTAACTGTTTCAAACCTTATTATTATGACACTACCCGGAGAAGAGTCGACTCATTTTCGAAAAAGGCAACAGCGGTTGCCGAAACGTCAACCAAATAATAATAATGTTTGAAACAGTTAATTTTTATATTATAGTTGTAAATGACGTTGAGTTGATTGTTGGTACTTTGCTAGGTTACATAGACAGCGATGACAGTGAAGTCGAGCCCGAGACGACGTCGACTGAAGTAGGCCTACAGGAGCTACAACGTGAGTCTACGCTGCTTTGAGACAGCAGCCCGGATACACACGATATTGGGCCAGTCATTGAGCAGCTGTCAGTCAAATCAATCAACTTGACGTCAGAAACCAGCACTGGTCATCAATACTCCACTCACTTTAGCATCTCATCGCGATCGTTGACACATGTTTGAGTCGGCTCATATGTCTGGCCTATGTCTAATGCACTAAAACGTCATAGCAATGCAGGTCTATCACATAGGCCTATGCATAAGACCTACAGATATGGAGTCCAGTGTTTAGAATTGAGAAACAGATGATGCTTACAAATTTTGCGCCCACGCCGTTCCCATTATTTTTTCTGTTCATTAATTTTTTTCACTTTCAAATGGGTCAAAGGTATAAGGCCCCCAGTTTACGCTCCGGCTGATATGAAAGCAGCGGCGCTATTTTTGCCCTTTACCAGGCACGAGATACACCTAGCTAACTCATGATATCGTGAGATCTAAAACAATATATGATCTAGAGGGGGCTGGGTCAGCCAGGTCATATAGGCACGTTGGATGCAACTTTTGTCACTGTAACGTATAATTTAATATCATTTTCGTCCACTGGCCACCAATCTCCATTGGAAACGAGCAAAGATGTTAGCACTTTTTGTACCGACATGTATGCGGCCTTCCGAGAATTTGTCATTCTTGCTTTGAAGTACGTTCACACTAATTTTAGTTTTTCTGCGTTTTTTTTGTTTTCTAGTTAGGAGCCCGTACGGGACAGACAGACGGACGGACGGGCAAAACGCGTAATGTGGCTTACTAGGATGGCTGCTTAACATTATTACAGATACTGACAGGTGAAGCCTAATGCATGATGTAGGCTCTACAGTATACTGAGGTGTATGACTGGCATTATTATATACTTGAATACATTTTTATATGTAAAGAATGTGGTACTTGTGTGAATTGTTTTACATTAATAACTGCATATGGCAATATGAGAGTGTCAATGACCATAAGCCTACATTAGGCTTCATTTAGGCTGTACAGATTGTGCAATTTTCTTGCATGCCAAGAAGTGTTTTTCAGACATTTCAGCCGAAAAGTAGGGTACTTAAAACATGAACGATATGAATGCGTCTTGAATAGTGTTGTTTAAAAGCTTGGTAGGCTTATGTTATTGTTTATTTAGTTCACAGTTGATGTTTCCCGCATCGTGGTTGTTTCTTAGCTTGTTTATCTTCTTCCTGTAAGCTAACTCTGCCAGCTACTGACGAATAAAGTTGAACATGTATGTAATTATAATATAGCAGCACAGAATAACGTGATTATGTTATTTTTGAGTTACATGCCTGTAACCTACTTAAATGTTACCTCAGCGACGTTGTAGGTTAAAAACGTATATGGGTATACGGAGGGAGGGGGGACAAGGGGAAGTTGCAATTTTCCGAAAGTCATAATTCCGACACAATTCCGACAGACAGTTGCAAATTTCTGACAGAAGAGAATGATGTGTGCTCAAAATTTAAATTTTGCCCCTAAATTTCACAAAAAGGTTTCAGTCCCTAATTGTGCATTTTTGTACAAAAATTTTCAGACAAAGTTTTCCTAACAATTTTCTAAAAACTCCAATTTTTGGGGGGGGAACCCATGTCATCCCTGCCACAATGCCACTGGTTAGCAAGGTAGCCTATGCTAACATTTAAGTGGCTCAACCGTGCCAATATATTGTTCATTGCAGGATGCACCTTTTTATACACCAGCATACACTGAAACACACAAAGGGCATTCGTTTCTGTATGCAGCAGGGGTGTAGTTCTAAAAAAAAACTGGGGGGAGACACCGGCCCTCAGAACGTAAGGCCAAACTTACTCTAATTTTTGCACAGCAGGGCAGTAATCGAGTAGATCAAACTCTGAGCATTCTTCCCACATGGATTCTAACAAAATAGTTGGGAAAGCGTGGTGCCTATCCCTAGAAAAAGTAAGCCGGTAATGTGGTGTCTCTACCCCACCTGCACTATACCCCTGGTGTGCTGTGATTGTATGACTGAACCGGTCTATACATCTATATCACGTCATATCTCTATCATGTGATAATGTTTCGCTTGACTAACGGTTACAGTCGGTATAAAATGCAAATGCAGTCAACTGCTTGTTTTGGTGTATGTGGAGAATATGTTTGTTCACTACAAAAGCAGAAAACATAGACTGTACAAAGTGAGACAGTGACAGAAAATTGGGACTGTCTAGAAGTCCACAATAACAGAGACGTAGCACCAGCATAGCTGTCAGCCTGTCAGATATCACACAAGACAAATATGGTTCCAGAATACACCAGCAATGTATCATAAACAGCATTCCTAATAACAAAAAATGATAACTCTGTACAACTGAGAGCAGACAACGTCATCATATCACTGAACTGTTTTGACAAAATATACTATACACACACTCAACTGCAATGGACTGACTGAATTAACATGTTGCTTTATTTGGTTAACACAGTAAAGAGCCAATGATTATAAATTCTGCCCCAAGTTTGGCCTCAGCCCTGACCAAACATGAAGATGTAAATCTGGCCAAATGCTGCTGTGGAAAAGTTCTGAATCCAGAACGTGCATCCCTACAATCTGCCATCAGAAGTGACGTCTTCGGACTGCCTGTGAACTCACTTGTTTTCTTCATCTTTCCTCCAGTTGACTGTAAAGTGACTGCAGTGCCATTGGCATTTGTCACTTAAAATTTTTTTTTGTATTTGTATTTGTATGTGTATCCCTAGTCACAAGTGGAACATCTGAATGACACAACTACTGACTGTATTCATCAATCAGTAGTTATTAACGGGAAATATATCACCCAGTGCGAACATGTTATGCGGCCATCAATCTAAATGTGTGCAACCCTAACCCTGACCCCAACCCAACATCTGAACTAAAAATCGGCACACTGGTTACTCCATCCCCGGAGAACGTTCACAGCAATTTTGGTTTTCGTACACTATTTTCTTTTTAAGCCAGGAGCCGATATACGACAGACAGACAGATGGACAGACAAGACTCGTAATGTGGCCTACTAGAACGGCCGCATAAGAATAACGATGTCATTATTGTCAGGCAATTAATATTTACTAACAACGATGACGTCATCAGGAGTGGAACATCTGTACAACACAACTGCTGACGGTGTTCATGTATCGGAGCCAAGCTGCATAGACCGACTGACTTGACCTGTGCGCAGTTAATATATGCTCATTGCAGACTGCAGTACTAGCAGCTGCAGCAGCAGCAATAATTTAGTAGTGATCTGGTAATGGTAACCCAAAAAAAGCCAAAATTAACTACAGGTACCGGGTATCACGGTGCAGCATAGAAATGCTAACTTACGCTTAGTTTAGATCAGAATTTAAGATACTGTCACCCAAGTCAATGCAACTAAACATTATAAAAACAGAAAATCAGTCGACGCTATGTCGAAATCATCAGCGGAAATTACTGAAGGTAAATGACTGAGTGAGTAGAGTTTCAGATGGCTGGCTTACAATCCTTACGGCTGGCTAGCTGGCATAAGCCATAGTTTAGGACTACTGAGAACTTATGGTGGCTGATGGCTTACAGATACAAACCAAAAAATTAGCTGCAGAAAATTAAACAGTCACATAAATTTAACAATGCCCATGCCCGGCATAGAATATTTATCAACGTACTGGTACTCAAAACTTGACGTAGTAAGGAAACTGGACCAAGCTCCAAGCAGGTCTGTAAGTCAATTTGCGTGTTAGTGCAGTGACAGCAGGTACGCAGAACGGCATACAAAATCGGCTTTACGTACTGATGCAATATATTGCCTATTATAGTGATAATTCTGGAAGGAAAAAGTTTTAAGCCATGTTTGCTTATGGGTTTTATGGCTCATGTCTTTGCCAGCTTGGTTTAAGAATTTTGTGGTGGCCTGTAGCTTAGCACATTCCATGGTGGTGGCAGCTTATGATGGTGGCATGGGGGTCCACTTCTGATGCACAGAGGGCAGTGAATAACAAATGTTGTGTTATACCCAGTACTGTTAGCTACAGCCAAAACAAATTAAAAGACTTTACCGTGTAAATAACATTGATGGTTGAGTGCCAGCTTCAATGTAAGCACGGAAAAATGCCTGAACATCGGCCTGCGTCCAACCAGCACTGCGACATGGCTCAATCACCTAACACAAGCATTATACACTGGCCTCGTATTCTATGGGTAGCCTCCACATCTATAGCATAATTTTTTTCAAAATATGATAAAAAATATTTCCAACTTGTCAAAATATGCACTAAGATGCACCAGATATGTGACATACACACGTAGGCTTACACAAAGCAGAAATTACAAAACAATATAAAAAAATTACCTAATGGACTATGGCACTGCAAAAAACTCTACTCACATATGCAGATATTTCTGCAGATGCAAGTTTGTAAATGCTAAACATGAATGCATGAATAAATGAGTGCAGACCGTTTCCAGCACATCGATAAAAAAGTCGCGGAGTTCCTTGCTGTGATTAAGACCAGATGCAATGTTGACTAGACCTTTTGACAGACTCTAACACACCACAACCCAACACAATACCAGCACAATTCATCATCATCATCATCTTCACTGTACTCAGGAAACTAAAAAAACTAGAAATTTGGGGCAAAGCCCAACGTGAGTCCACCCAGCGCCCTAAGTCCAATTGGAAGAAAATTTCAGGAAGGTGAGATTCTCCCGGTAGCAAAGTCATGTGGCTCGAACTCAAATGCATTAGCGTATGCAGAATGCCCAATGTCGACTTAGGGTAGGTCAACATGTGCACCTATAACTTTTTTGTTAGTGAACCAATGTTCACCATTTTTTTGGTTCAACAGGGGATGAATCGCCCTTGATAACGCTCTTTACCGCTTGTCGATGTCGATATCTCTATGCATTCCAGAGATATTTGCGGTCAAACTCGAAAGTTTTCCTACATCGCACCAAATTTTATATGTTTTTTGCCCTCCAAAATTTTAAGGGGGCGATGCCCCTTCAAAAGTTGTACCCGCATTAACACCCCAACCTAGAGGCACATCACGTGGCAAAGTATCGTGGTGTTACTTCTACTACCACCAGAGTTATAGGCACGGATATGCTAAATTTTAAGCCAATTTTTGACCCCCCTTTGAAAAAATTGTAAAGGGGACCTCCGCCCTCAATGGGGGGTGGACTTGGTCATTCTGTAGCACGTGTAAAAATGTGGGGGGAGCACAGCACTGCTTAGCGGCCAAAATATGGTCTTCTGAAAAAGTCAATTTGGATGGGTACAATTTCACCACTTAATCTCCATGATTAGTGGACCAAAGTTCATCAAACTTTTTTCACCCAACGTGGGAAAAATCACGGTACAAAATGTACTGGTCCGATTTCAAATATCTTCATCCATTCTGGAGATATTCGCCGCCAAATTTTGAAGTCGTCCGAAATTGGACCAAGTTTTGCATGTTTTTCCCATAAATTTTTGTTTTTTTTGGGAGGGAGCCCCAAAATTTTGGACGGCATTATAAAATTTGGCCTACTATTGATCACCGTGCAAAATTTTGTGCCGATCAGCCGATGCATCTCGGAGATCTTGTGTTGACAAAAAAAGTAAACATCTGTAGTAAAACATAAAGTCCTTCCGAAAACTATCATTTCCGGGTGGACTAATGATAAGAAAATATACTGACTTGTTACAGTATTCAAAATGTGCAGAAGCACTAAAAATGCCTATAGTAAAAGTGTGAAAATAACACATTCATCTGACACATGCATGCACTTTCATATGGCAGCTAAGCTCATACAAACAGAACACTTAAAACCAGAAGTTAAGATGAGCAGGTTGTAACAGACTTGCCTTAAAGTTAGCATCAATGTCAGCTGCAACAGCTGTAGATGACAGCTGACCTTCAAGCAGCAGCATAACAGCTCTGACGACAGATCAACACAGAACAACAAAAAGCCATCAGAGATCTCAAACCACTGCCAACAACAGTGCTGACACCTGGTCAGCACAACAAACCTAATAACTCTTCACTGAGACTACCCACCTCTGAAAAAATTCCATCCAAAAATATGTCCAAAAATTTCTGCATCCTGATTCTGATCCAAATTCAGAAACCCTGAATCTGAATCTGATCTAAATGACTGGATCATTACCAAAATTAAATCTACGTTTGAAAGTCCATGCTAGTGGCCGATATAAGCATATAAAACTGGACAAATTCTCCATATGTACTAGTCATGCCATCATAGTTTGCCTACTACTCTATATGACATATCTAGCTGTTCTGCTTGCCGATCACTGCACTATGGCATCACACAGATCTTCCTATAAGTAAGGTAAGAACGAGAGTCCATACTTCTAAAGTATTCACCCCAAGCCAGAAGCCAAATAAAATCCCTGATAGTGCACAGTTTACTAAGGTTTTTACGCACTAACTACAGTGTACCTTACTTATCAATTTGCATGGCCAAAAAAGCAAAAACTGCTAACTAGTTTAATGATAAAGTCTTGTGTCAGATTAGCAGATAAACTTTGTTGTAACATACGTTTTATGCTCATCAACAAGTTCCTTCTCGGACAAGAACTTAAGTTCACGAAGTCCTTGGAGGAAGTCACGATCAAGGTCGACATCACTGCCTTCTTGATCTGTTGAGTAAAACATAAGATAGAATTAACCAACTTCTCATCTCAAGGTCATCTAAAGATCAACACTGCCTTCTACATCTGAGTAAGTAAATAAATTCATATAGCACACAATGTTGATAAAAGCCCATTAAACATGGGGTGCAAAAGGTAGAGTGAAGCACTAAGATGGCCTGAAAGCTAAAAGTTTCAGAGTTCTGAGTTCACAATGTAAACAGCATATAAATGCATGCTTGCAAATGCGCCAAAAAGGTATTCCAAATGGTGGGAGTAGCTACCGCAAAACTATAAGAAGTGAATCTAAAACATATGCGATCATGTATACAACAACAAATAACCAGAACTCGTCATCTGCTGAACATTTCACCTCATTATTCCGCTATCAACTTGGCTGCAATATGGCACTAAAACGTTAGATAAAAATCTTTAAAATCAAAATCACAAGAATGCTGTGATTTCTGATGACAAACAAGTTCTTAGTTCTTAAATTGAACTCGCAAAGTTTTTCCTTGTTCTACAACTACATTACTTATGTTGCAGGCCAAAAGTAATAGCAAAAACTGTGACTTGCAGTGTAGCTAACTGCTGGAATGATGAATGAATATACACACCATGTATATTACCTGTATCTGCAGAGAAACTGTGTAACCAATAAGTTATCACAAACTGTTAAAAAAGTTTGTTGACTCACAGACCATCACGGTGTAGCTAATTGCTAAGTACTGGATAATTGTACTTTGTGACTCAACATGTACAAGTACAGTGTACACTATCAATACCTGCAGAGGAGCTGTGTGACCAATGGGTTATCATGAGATTGGAGCAATGGACAAAGTCAGCAAATGTCAAGTAAGCAAGCTTCTTGCGACTCAGATCAAACCGGATGTTTTCGATAAACACAATAGCTGCGTACTGTCTGCAAATGACAATGTGGCACACTGGCATCACAGCAATAGTCAACATTTCAAATCAACTCACGAAGAAAAAAGCTCACAAGCTATTGCCAAAATAGCTATATACTCTTCATTGGTACAACACACAGTGAACTACAGAGACTGACCAAATCGTGGTTTACAATATGTTCAATGTACTGGGATGACATTGAAATGATTAGCCACCAACAATGTTCGTAACATGACAGTGACAATCAAATGCTGGGCTGTCTTGATGTAAGTAAGTAAGTAAGTAAATGATTTATAAAGCACCAAAGTCTCAGAAAGAATCAGGGCGCATAGGATGATGGATGCTAGGTGGCAGAAAAGGCTGACTGAAAGTAGTGGGTCTTTAAGTGACATCTGAATGTAGCCAAGGTTTGACACTGACGAATTTGAGGAGTTAGAGTTCCAAATTCTCGGAGCAGAGACACGAAAGGAACGAGAACCAAAGGATAAGTTATGCTGTGGAATTGCAAGTAACTGACTGGTAGAAGAGCGCGTGGATGTCTCCAAAATCAGGCTCAGCTCCTCTGAAATCTTTCTTTAGTGCTTCTGAAGTGTTTCTGACATAGTGACACTGAGACACTTTATAAATGGAAGCAAAATTACTATAATTATTATCACTCTAATTAATAATATAATAGTGCCAATGTATTGACATCTATGTCTGTCACTATCTAATAAATCAACCACGTCTTATGTGCACCAGTGTTAAGAAGCACAGATTTAATGATTTTGGCATATTATGAATTAATTCACTTCATATTTGTGGATGATTTAGCCTACTGACTGTGCAAGTGAGTGAGGTAGCAGGAAGTTTAGCTGAATGTTATCAACCAGAGATCCAGTCATATCTTCAACTGCCTTGTAAACACGCTTTATGTTGTCAAACTAAAAAAACAATACAATGACATTAACCATTATGCCTGATGTAATCAATCATCATTTTAAAAGTCACAAAAACAACAAAAAAGTAATTTATGACAAAAATTTGTCTCAAGTAGGCCTCGTTCTCTCTCTCCTACTCTAGTCAGGTGGTTGTGGATGAACATTCATGATCGCAAGATCATGCCAAGCTTCCCAATCTTGTCAACCCTAAACAAGTATGTCAGTCCTCTTTCCTGTCAGCCTCTGAATGTAGTCCACACAGTTTATTCAAGGATGGCCATGTCTTGCGCCATGAGTTGGCTGATATAACCGATATGTCCTATGGATACTGGCACGTGGCCTCTATATTAATATTAATCCATCAACAAAGTAAGATACCACTACTAAAAAATCTGCCAATAAAGTGTTTACATCTCTTACTTGAGCAGTCCTACAAACAATGATTCTAGCACCTCCAAAGTTACGACTGCATGGTAAGTATGTCCTATCTGAGTCAAGTAACAGACATAAACAAGTCAACGACAACCTGACGCCGGCAGCTGCGTAAGGGAATGCGAGTCTTTTCACTAATGTCATCCAGCGAACTTCTGAACCTCGACGTCAGTTTTTTGCCAAGTATTTCTCGAACTATGACGGAGTCAAACTCATAATACCTGCAATCAGAAAGTAACATCAATGACACAGTCATTTGACAAGAAACAAACATTAGCCAAACAACCAGCTGCCAATGTTCTTATTTGAGTGACACTTCATCAATATCAGACTCTCCTAGCAGCTGCTTGGGCATAAAATTTCTGAGAATAGGGCCCACATGCATTCATCAAATTAAATCAACCGCTGAGAAACAGTATAAACAGTGTACTAAAAATTACACATTTTACATAACACCTTTAAACTTGATTTTATAAATTGTAGGTGTAGCATGTAACTTGTTAGGAATGGTGTAAGATTTCAGATTTCTTCTGACCTTCCATTTCTTTAAAAGTATTTGCTGCTGTTAATAAAACTATTTTGATTTGATTTGAGCATAAATAATCCAAAATTAATGCAATAAGTCTTTATATACCCGGCAAGTTAAACAAACAAATGGGCAACACTGGACACTACAGACTTTTCAATGAGCAAGGCCTGTGTCTGTGAAGCAATCTGCAGTTCAAGTTGGTCGGATATCTTGCTTGGATTCTTCAAGTAGCGTTCAAGCATGTTGAATGTGCGATAGTGATCCAGAATGTCACTCAGCAGCATGTCAAACGTTGCACCGTAATGCTGCAAGTTGCCACGCTTCTGCTGCAGAGATGCTGCCTCTTGGGCTACAGGTATTAAACATTCGTTCATTCACAGTCACACACGTACATTAGCCTATACATTTATTATGAAATTGTACTAAAACTCAGATAAAGAAAAAGCTACAAATTTCAAATATAGCAATTGCTAATGAGTAGACCCGTAAGCGACTCGCCAGCCGTTTTCTCGCTCGCTCATAGATAAATCTCACTCGCTTTACTCGCTCAGCGAGAAAAACGAGAAATTGCAAGGTTCCTTCAGAAAATTTCAAGTCGATGCTTAAAGTTCTACAATGTACAACAGGGGGATTACTTTTTTGTCGTACCCTGTATAGGCTTATATTGAGTAGTTATTTTGTAATTTCCTAAATGATTAAGGAGATTATGACCTTTATTAAATCACATGTAAGTTGGTTCCATAGTTGGCTTCCTTTAAATTTAAGTGTGAGTGATACCCAAAATAAAAACGATTGAGGTCTCTTTAAACATCAGAATTTGAAACTTGAACTCCACAAATTTACGTTTAATGCTAACAATTTCAGATGCATGTTGTCTTTGTCTATTTCCAGCCATATCGGCGCAATTCACTCCTTAAATGTTCTCCGCAGCCTAAAACGCAAAACTTACTAACAAACGCCTTATTCTGGGTTTCAAGGTTGTTCAAGGTTGCTGATTTTGGTGTCTATCAAAAGGCCTTATGGGACTAATAGTAACATTAACCCATCATGCACCATTTTTGAGATCCTGAAACTATAGTCAAATTTGTGGCAGCCGACAGTGAAGATATGGTGATTCTAGCTTGCACCGTTTTGATACAGTCGCAGAGTGTGATGGACAGACAGGCAAAGTCACAGACACACACAGTAAGACAGATGCCTCGACGACAGCTAAGATGCGTAAAGCATTACATAACATGATGGGTATAGCGTGAAAAATCGTGCCGTTTTAAATTTTGCTCGCTTCGACTCGCTCGTATGTATTGATGCTCGCCCACGGGAAAAATCTCGCTCTCGCTCGTCCCGTTTCTCGCTCGCTACCGCTCGCTCTCGCTTACAGGTCTACTAATGAGTACAGTACCATCAAAAATGGCAACGTCAGTCTCAATATGACACACTAAACTTTGCTGATGGTATATACCTTACCTAATTCTAAACTACAACTGAACAGCAAATATTACAAAATGTCACAAATGAATATACAGTCTCAAACTGTTTGTATACAATACAACACAACTTAATCTTTTATCAAAAAAATAACATCACTGTTTATATTTAACAACTGTCCGTGAGTGGTGAAGTTCATCCTTAACAATACACACTTTCAAGCAAATTTTTCTGGTCTCAAAGCATAGTACCGATGCTATACTGTCAGTACAAGCGTAAATTAGCAAATGACAAATCAAAGCAACTTGACGACTAAACCAAGCCGACCTGAATGTCCATTCAGCCAAAGCAGATAAATATCAGGATCAATCAGAGTGTCATTACCAACAAAAACATCCACATTAGCCGTCATTTTACTTTGTTTACAAACAAACACAACATAGAATAGCTAACAGACTTTTACGCTCATGTAGTCGCCGCTTCGTCCCAGAACAATGACAACAAAAAGCTAGATAACTGAGCTATAAAGAATTACTTGTAAAGTAACTACTTATAAATTGTAGTTCTTAGAACATAAGTCACCACTTTTTATCAATAAATGACATCGAGTTTGTCACCCAAATTTGTAAAACTCTAATCGTTCATTCACTCTACGTGACGAGGTGGCCGAGTGGTTAAGGCGATGGACTGCTAATCCATTGGGGTCTCCCCGCGTGGGTTCGAATCCCATCCTCGTCGTAATCTTTTCCTTACATCATTAACAACCAAAATTACAAATCACATTTGCGCGCCATCTGTTTGCCTAAATATTCTGCAATTTTTCAACATTTTAAAATTCTACATCAGTCGGACAAAAAACAGTCAGAATCCTGTTCGGTTATTGGATTGGTTTTGCTACTTTGCTAGTTGTATCGACTTCACGGATATCTGGACTGTTCAGATTTCTTGCTACTGCTTTACACTTTAGTTTTTGTTGCTCTTAGCAGATTTCTACCCTATTGTTAACCTGTCTGTTTCTTACTGCACTTGCTCCATTTCTCACTTCTGTTCAGTTTAATTTTTTTAGTTTGTGCTAGATTAAACTGCCTGCCTGTTGTCAAGCACACATCATGTATAATATCATCAATGGCCTAATTAATTGCTAGAAAGTGAAAAAGTAAATGACAAATTCTTATAATTTAAAGATGTAAATCAAGTCTTTGCTTAAACGTTAATAGCCTGTGTAATAAGCTGTATTCACACAAGCATTAAAAGACTGAATGATAATAATGCTAAAAAAAGTCCTCAAGTTTAGAGTCCACAATAAAACACACAAGATGCTGAAGTAAGCCTCACACGAAGCTATTGCCAGAATCTGCTTCTCAGTCAGGGGTTTCCATCCCCCTTAAACCGAGAACTGAAATCAGGCTCAAGTCCCCCTACTTCCATTTCGTTTCTCTTCCTTCATTTTCCCACACTTCGTTATACCTCTTTCCTTCACTATCTGCCTCAGGTTTTCCCCTCCCCTTTGTCTCTTCCCCTTCCCATCCCCCTTCCTGGGGGTCACACACCTCAGCGGGTCCAGGCAGAGCTCAGCCAGTTTGTGGTGCAATTGGGCTAAAACAGTGCTTCTGGTGATAGCAATTTATTTTATACACACCCTCAACAAACCTCCCCCTATTTTTCACTGGGCACAAGCTGCACCCACCCAGGTATAGGGATAGAAGCCTTTATTGTCAACAACAACTAACTGTATCTATGTGCTATACTAACACAACAACTTTGTCTAACAAAATTAATAAATGCCTTCTAGAACTGACAGCCAGAATAAATGATATTAACAATGATGTATCATGCAAAGGTTGACAGGCTAATTTAAGCAATCATCATGTAATTGGCACTCGTTCAAATACACACAACAAAATAATATGACAAATTATTTTAGCGCACTAAACTAGGCTAGTGTAACATCAGTCAGCTTATGGTCAGAGTTAAAAACCATTGCTCAGTCAACAATTACTACTGTTGACCAGGTGGCATTCACGTGACATGACGTCATGGTCTAGTAATCTCACAAGAGTCTGTACAATAACAACGTAAGCCTTCCATCTAAAGGCTACCCGTACTATTACATACCGTTTACGCCGAGGAAAACAGAAGCTTGTACATGGTGAATATAGAGCACGACCCTGCTTTTGAATTTAATTCATTAATTCTGGACAGTTTATGTATACTCTGTTAAATTTTGGTCATCATACATAAGTAGATAAGACTAAATACAAAATGAATTATTATTTTATTTACAACACTTCAATTTATGTATGTTAATACTTTAAAATCAACATAGTTTGGTCAATAACTGAAAAACGTTTATAAAAATTTTTTTTAAACGTGGGAAACCATTGAAAGATGCGTGTATTTCGAAAAATTAAAAACGTTTGCTATAATTATTCCGATAACAGTACACAGCATACAGATCTATACGTCACTGCTGTTACAAAGTCATCATTGTTCAACATCAGCTTGCCGTACTGGTTTTGAACATTGAACTCACAGGTTGAAGCAGTAACTAGTAAGGCATATAAATTCAAAGGCAGCAGTGGTATCCAAAAAGTCAACAGCAAGGGATAAATTGTTTGGCCATTTTGTGTTGTTATATTATCTGCTGACAAAACTGGAAGCATTAAAACTTTAGCTGAGCCGCTTTGCATTATTACACTTATCAATAACGGTTGTAATTTTATGAACTTATATAGCTGATCATTGTGCCCTATAGTGGCAGATTCAGAATATGCCAAAAAGTGATAGACCATGGCGAGTGTAAACATGAGCCTACAATTGAGGTCTGGGGCTGGATCCACCAAAGGCCCACAAGCAGAGCCTTTGGTTGGGGGTTAGGGATGAAACCCCTAAAGTGGAAAGCTTTTTGTCCATTTTCATACAAAAAGGGCCAAATGTTTATGAAAAAAATGTCTGCAATGTATATATGACGACCAGCCCCTACTTTTGCTCAATGGGGGATGGCCACTCGCTCCACCTATACCTAGATGTGCCACCACTGCAGCACTGCCCTACTGCTTTGGTTGTGGAACAGCTTGTGGTTGCTGCTGTTGTACTACTTGCTGTCGCTGCTGCTGTGGAACAACCGGCGGTTGTTGCGGAACGGCTTGTGGTTGTTGTTGCTGTTGTTGTATTACTTGTTGCTGTTGTGCTACTTGTTGCTGCTGCTGAGGAACGGCTTGTGGCTGTTGTTGTTGCTGAACTTGTTGCGGTTGTTGCACCGTTTCTTGCCGCTGTTGTTTCGACGGTTGTTCATGTTGCTGCACCACTTGTGGTTGTTCTTCCTTAACATCTAGACATTAACATAAGCACCACAACTAAATATCTATTGGCTGCAACACACAGTAACAATGTTTCGTAGAATTAACAAATGTACAAGGGTTACAAAAATGGGGTCTATTGCTGAAGTATTCCTGTGAAATGCTGTGAGCTAATGACACATATTACAGCAAGCAGAGTTTATGATGTGCCAACAGTGTGAAGAATTAAATATCTTTAACATACTCAAAACTCTATCACTTTCTATTGAAAACTGGCACACTGACGTAGTCCTAGAATGTACTAACTGACTCATTGCATCGTGAACTAAAAAAATTGTTTAAGAGAGCATAACATTAGCACGATCATGACAGTTGGTACCTGTAACAGTGGGCAAACTTAATCGATTCATCATCATCATGATCACTTCTGTTGGAAGGCTGGCATTATTTAGCCATATTTGAATTTGTATCCATGCAGAAAAATGACCAAAACACCTTGGGGGCAACACGTCGGAATGACCCCCCAAGGTGCTTCGGTCGTTTACTGCATGGATACAAATCTAAAGGTACAATCATCGGAAGTCTAATGATATCCACTGACTCATCCAACAGATTCAAAACTCTCTTGTTCATGCTGTTGTCAGAATCTTATTCTCTCACACAACTTGTTCCTAGTCATAGTTCCCCACAAAGCAGTTTTAGTTTTGTGTCCAGTAGTATTCCAGCGATGCAATCATGTAATATCGACAAGACTCCAACCAATATTCCAGTGTAATGTATTATACACAGGCCTAATATGACAATAACCAGCGAAAAACCACCAAATTTATACATAATTACAATAGTACAATGCAATTACTGAGTTCAAGCCACCATTGAGGACTGTGTTTTATTCTTGGCAGTCTACAGGAACCGCATAGTAAGCAAAGAACTGAATCCTACAGAAAAATGCTTGGATTGTGACCTGGACCCAAAAACGTTTGAGTCAGATGCTGAGTATAAACTTGCATCATTATCACAATCTCAACTGTTCCCAGAGACACACATCACCACTTGAAAATGTCCATCACAATCTGTCCATAACTGTCTTGAATAATCTCACAAATATATAAATGAACCAAGGTAAAACATAGTGGAAAGGCAAGGACACATAACAGACAGAGTTGCGAAACGGCTAAACCAGACATTAAGGTGAAAGACTGTATATGAAAGCTGCTGATTAAGTGACAATGTCCAAAAAGTCCTGTCCCATATTTTCAACACAAACACAAACTACTAACAGCTACTACTGTTGTAACATTACCACAAAATAATCACACAGCTAGAAAATTTTTCACAGTAACAAGCTGCAAATTACTGGAATCCACTAAGATTAAACTGCAAATACGGAGTAATTTTTAGACAATAACTTCCAAAATGAGCTTTACAACATGACACAGAAGCGGAAAATTAATTACACCGAAGGACAGAGACATGAGCCAACCAATCATCCCCAATATGCTGATATTACCAGGAGTCCATGACTAACAGTGTTAACAATATACCGACAATACCCACAAGTACACAAACAACAAAACACAAAAATACACACACAATTACACCAAATATACAACTGAACTATCAACAACATTATTAATTCTTCTGTGATTACCACACTCAAAAATGTCCGGAAAGGTTCACTTATGGTGAAAAGATTTCACCTGCAATACAAGAAAATCTCCCAACTAACTATGAACGATCAATTAAACCATTTTTGATTGAGCAAACAAAATGCAACTATGAATAATAAACTACATTATAATTCAAATATAACCATATTCACAAGCTGCTTAATACGATCGATAAAATCACAAAATTCACAGCACTGTCAATTGAGAAATGCCAAAATTAAATCCGTAGACACTTTGTCATCCATTTAGTGTCTACAATGTCAAATGACGAACATCATACTGGAATTGAATATAACAACCAAAAACCTGAACCAGTGTGATTTTCTTTTGATTTATCATTTAGTTTTTGCTTCAATTTCAGTTTTAGAAAATTCCAAATTTTAGTTTTACTGTTTTCTTTCGTTATACATGCAGTTTTAGTTATCGTCAACAAATTCCATATTTTTTTGTTATTGGCAATTTGATTATCTTTTTTCATTTCTGTTGATGAAAATCACACTGACATGAACACAGATGAGTAACTGTAACATGACACAAGTAAAACTGTCACCAGACTTCAACTTAACGAAATATAAAAATAATTAAAACATTACACACTTGCATGCTACAGGGTGGCACATGAAGTGAAACGTACACCTTTTGTGAATATATGTGCTCAATCGTGGTTTCGGAAATGATTAGTCTCGATCCTTGCAGTAAAATGTGGCCACGTTGAATACTTTTTGATTAGCTGTATGAGTACTGTTAGATGTTTGCGCTGCTTGCAGCGTGAGGCGTGTTTCAGAAGTGCTGCATGTTTTAGTATTTTGCTACAGCATGAATGCATTCTGCGACATGATATTTTGCAGTGTTGTAGTGCTACATCTGGCGGTCCGTTTGGCTGTTCTGGTTTGCTGATTTGACGCCTTGTTTCATCCGTCGTCGACACTTGATGTTTCGCCATGTTATGATGTCTTGCTCTGTGCTGACACGTGCTGGCCGGCATGTTGGACATGCACATCTCTAGGCCAGGCTGCCGTGGCCATGCGTACGCATGTCTGCGATTGTACGCATTCGACCACAACAGCGTGCCTTGCTGATCAGCGTGCACAAGACCTCTGACCACGATGGATCGTGGAAGCCAACCGACAACGTCATCTGTGAACGTCAGCTTTAACAGTCAATGGATTTACCGTCTGATGTTTGAACAGTTTGCACAAGCACGGACATCACCGGACCTGTCGCAGTTTTGTTTTTAGTGGACACTATGAACTTGCAGTATTCATACTCGACCGCCAAGCAAATTAGAGGTTAATTCTTAACGACAATGCGCTATACAAATTAACGTTTTACTTACTTTTACTTACTTACTTACTGTTAATACGTTACATTAGCTTTCCACACATGCGCGATGTACACAAAGAATGTTACTGAAATGATCCACTTTTATGCACCACCCTGCACGTCAGTCAACTGCTGAAGTTGTAGATACAACAAAATGCTAATTGTATTTGATGACAAACCGAGGAATTTAGCAGCAATTATTTTGCAGATACTAAATCAATGCACCAGACTAAAGTCACGCTTTTCGTCACCTACCAAGGTATGTGGCTGTTAGGTACCAGTAGACCATCACATGTAAAACAACTTGGTAGACCAGACACCAAAAATAAATTAACTCAAAATGACGAAACAGGGGCATGATGTAGACATGGTTTGGTGTAGCAAATGCTTTCTCCGTAGGGTGATGAAAAGCGAGATTTGAAAAGCATGGATAATAAGATGAGTGAACGAAATGTCTCAGTGGGCTCAGTGATCTGGAGGTGCTTTGTCACGTGGTTTGTCGTCACGTGACCTCTCGTGATCATCGGCTTGCGCAGTCTCATGTGCAGCGCCACCTGCCACCAGTTATACACACCAATGTAGTAACAATGACACAGGATGGATGCAGTGTGATTAAAGCCATGCAAGAATCCAAACCAGCAAATAAGCACATGCATCCTCTTCCACATGCAGTAGCCCACAATGATGCACCACTGGACATGCAATAGCAACAGATGTTGCCCCTCTCACGAGCAATGGAGATAGCATCACCCTCTTCCACATGCAATAGCAATAAATGCTGCCCCTCTACTAACTATGTGCAGTAAACATAAATGTTTCCCTTTTACACACACATTGACCATAAATGTCACAATATTATAGGTACACAGTAATAATACTGCCCTCCACCATAATCAGCAGCAAAAATGTTGCCCTTTCTCAGATGCAATGAACACAATGTTGCCCTCATCGATCTGCAATGTGATGCAATGTGACAATGTCACCACGCATTTCCATGCAAATAACACACTGTCTGCACATTCCATGAGCCAATAATATTCTCTTTGCAGCCAACTATACTAACTAAATTTACTAACAAAGTAATAAAATTTTAAATGCCAAATTACAAAATAAAATTTGCACGAGGTGCAACCATTTCATTGCACCATAGTGGCCAAAAACAACGTTCTACGTGTTAACAATAGCTGCTGCTTATCAAATTACAATGATAACAAAACTGTTCAACTTTAAATGCTATATTCAAAATACTAAAAATATTTAATCTGCGAAGACTGCAAATGTTTCACTCTCCAAGGTGGCCAAAAAACGACAGAGAAGCCAACAGCTGTAGGCTACAAGTCTTGCAAAATGTATCACGCAACATTAATGTGCCACTGCAAGTCTCATGAAACATCTCATGCAACACTGAAATACAGCAATACTACCGAGTATGGCAAAAACAATGTAAATATGCACCAGCCACCACTATCAACAAATTCGGCTGCACTGCATTAATAAAAAAATAATTCACCAGCAGAACAATTTAGAAGCCACTGACAGACATAAGGTCAGGTGCCAATTACCAACTGATAGCCAATCTAGTTTCAGCATACAATGCAATGAATAATGTCACAACATTCAAAAGACAAACTAGCCAAGAACCTGACAAGATTTCAAAATGAGCTAGAACAAATAAGTTATCCCTCAATTAATTCGCCACGCACTGCACTGCTGTCTCCCAAGCATTTCAGAAATCACTGCAGTCTTTGTCAGTATGACTTCTGTTCATGACTAAATGGCAAACAAAAAATTGTTCCAAGAAAGACAGAAGTGGTTGACAAGACGTCAACAATTTCGCAAATAAAGTTTGTAATCTGACTAATTTATACAGCTGATTAATAATACGGTTTCAACCTCTAAGTTTAAATTCAAACATGGCCTTGTTTAGTTTCTGAGGCAGTTTTAGCCAACCTATGTTGTAATGATAGCAGTGCTAGTTACACGGACCAACAAAAAACCAATATGCAACAGTAAAATCAACAGCACAAAGAAAACACACAAGCAATGCCAACTAATAACTACTGATACAACTAGCCAATGACATGCTCATAGTAAATTTTGCCCAGACTAATGCAAGCACACATTAGCAGCTGACAACTTCAATATCTAGTGAAACAGGCAAAGATGTAGACTCTGGGCCAACATACCCTGTGTCTACTTAGCAACAATGCTATAATGCAAGCCTAATCCTAATTGTAAGCCTGACTCTCGACCATCTGAATTGAAAATTGGCACATCGGTTACTCTGGCCCTGGAAAACGTTTGTACTAATTTTCATACAGACAGACAGACAGTCCAGGTCCGTAATTAAAGCACAGTCTGATTAAGAAAGCTGCATAAGAATTCAGTTGAGAGAACGTGTTAGCAATCACTGACCTTCTTGGTGCATCACTTTGACACCTTCCGGCCCTTTGTCACCAACATGGGCTTGTAAGTCCGCTTCCCGCTACAGACAGATATCAACATAAACACACATCACGACTACAGCAAACAAGGCAGACAGTTCACAACCAGTCATTACTACACTGTACAGTAAAGCGAAAAGGTTTGGTGTTCTGGTTAAAATGTTGTGCTCGATCAATGAAGTTACTCTACACTGGGTCATAGTTAGTACGTGAATAGGCGATCTTCAGCAGATAAGTAACCATCTTGGCATGTAACCAGCCACCCAGCTCATCACAAACTGAGAATCCCTCTGTGAATAAGTGCAATGAATACGGTGAAAGCTGAGGCTAACCAAGTACAGTGTGTGATGCACTAGCCCCCTATCCACAATCTGGCAGCATAAACTGGTGTTTGGTACAACAATTATCAATGCAAATGCAGCCATAGCTCATGCCAGCAGTCATCTGCATATACATGTAAAGATACAGAGACAGAAACAGAAATGTACACATGACACAGTAAACTAACACATACACACAGACTGAATCAAATAGATGACAATGATACAGGCAGAGAAATATAACACAGACAACAGACAGGCAGGCTGACAAACAGACACACGGACAACAAATGGGCAGACAGAGAAATCGACAATCAGACCTCCTGTTGTCGTTTTAGCTCTTCGTACTGTTTCTCAAACTCGGCCAACTCTTCTTCTGTGTACACGTTTGCATTGTCCAACGTCTACGGACACAGGACATCATATTATCAGAAAAACTTCTAAAAATATCAACTGCAAACTAATGACAGGTATAAACATATAACAGTAGTGTGAATACAGCCTAACAAATGTGCTGCATCTAAACTTCGCATTCAAGTACTAAATGTAAGAAATGAAAACGATGAGAAAGTACAGTAGCTAAGACAAGAATATGAACACATATAACCACTACTAAACAGTAGAACACTATACACTATAAAAAAATTTATTTAAAAAATTTTATTTGAATACTTACTACTTAACTTATTTAGTTAACTTACAGCCTAGGAAATCTAAATAGTGTGGTATAGATGTGTATACATTTCACAGTCTTACACAATGAAACAGTAAAAATGAATTTCATACAAGACAAATGAAATCCCGACACATCTAATATATATGCACGGCAATCACTGATTGTGCAGCCATCTTAACAGGCTGCAATCTGGATCTTGACTGCCCATCTGTCTGTCTATCTGTGAACATGTAATGTATAGGCTCTTAAATCATAAACAAAATAGCATAGAAAAAAAAACAAAATTTGCATCAATGTTCTTCATAGCAGGAATAAGCAATGTGCCAATTTAATGGCTAAGTTCCACTATATTAGGCAGATGACCATACAATATGTCAGCACTGGGCTGATGTAATTTCCTAGTTGTGGACTATCATTTTATGCTGCAACTGCTAAGGTAACGGAGATCAACAGAGCGAGCATACATCCCAGCCTTCGTCTTTCTTGAAGTCGGACTGCCTTGTGCTGTCAAGGAACTCATCAAGGCTGATGAGTCTGTCGTGGTCTTTGTCAATCTCCTGCATCACGTGCTCTCGCATCCGGTTCATCTCCTCGTAGCGCTCCACCATGTCATCCTCCGGCGCATCCGGATCATACGCTTTATCCAGCTGTACCACACATGCATAATACACAGTACACACACACATAGATCTGTGACAATCATACGGGTGTAAGTGACTTTCTAGTTGGACCATATGCGGGCTATCATTTTACGCTGCAATTGCTAAGGTAGCAGAGAGCAATGGGTTTTTAGCTGACCACCTGAAGGATCATGCTTATGGCACACTGTTGTGTCTGTATATCAGTTGTCCATAATGCACGTACTGTTGCTAGATAGTACATATTACCAGCAAAAATTGTCTAAGGAAGCAAATAAGGTTGCCCGACAGTACTCTGTGATACCAAGACAAACTCCCCCTACGACCCTCAATTTCCCAAACAGGGGCACTCATTGTGGTCCTTTAGGATTGCTACACAAAAAAATCTATAGCAACCAGTGGTCCAATTTGTGAGAGTTCTGTACTGATGAATGAATTATAAGCCTAGAGTGGCACAGTGAAGGAGTAACAGATACGAGTAGACTGTCTTGAAACACTGGATGGATGCAATGAAATCAAACTAAATTAACAACAGATCAGCAACAGTAGATATGCCAACCACCATCATCAATCATCAATGGCATCACCACTGCAGGATTGTTTCTAGCCAGTGCAAATACAAACAGTCGCTGAACTAACCTCCTTCTGAAACAAAGCCTCCAGTTCTGACTCGTCCAGCTGATTATCACCATTCGTGTCTACAGACACAGCAAACATCATCTACTAATTCACATGACCACCGGGTTAGTAGTACCAGCAACAGATTGACAAGCTATCTATCGACTGATTCACATGACAGCTATCAGCTGGTTAATAACCATTGAGCAAAGCACACTATTTTCATCTCTGAGAATAGAACAAATGTGCAAGAAAGTGGACCGACCATGGAGATAGAAGAACGTTCGCGGGTCAAAGTCTTTCTTGTTGAGTCCATCAGACTCTTCCCAGACTTCCTTCAGCTGCTCCTCAGCACCCTACACACCCAGCATTACACTTATCACACCCAATACATTACACCCTACACATTCATTACTACATGTCATACATCAGCACTATCACAACCAGTGCTATCATTGAACCCATCAGACTTTCCCAGACTTCCTTCCGCTGCTCCTGAGCAACCAACACACCCAAAGTTACAACCACAACACAACACTATCACACCATAAACAGTTACACACTGGTCATTACACCTTACACACCCAATATCAATTTATCACCCAATGCACGTGTGACTATGCAGTATACAGTACATCGAACAGGCAAATATCTCATCCTGCTGGTTATACTGCAGTACCATTGCATCCTAGATTACCATTATCACTACCACCCACTGGACTCTTCCGAGACCCTGGTGCCCTTGCCTACTTCACCAAATATCACACCAATCACATCCAGTCACTCCCCTTCATCATCATTACACACACACTTCATACCCAAATACTTCATTGCAATACACAATCAATCACAGCACACTACTGGTCTGCTAGCTTCCAAGTACAGATAGAGCCTAGCTAACCCTAATCATATTTTTCTCCAATTTTTTTTTACTTTACTCATATATTTATAAGTTTTATTCCCACTCCACTGACTGGATGGTGTAGCTTGGGATGGTCTGCATGTTTCTTCTTCATTTCATCATATTTCTTCTCGGCTTCGACACGTTTCTCCTTGTCCATGTGTTCAAGCTCCTTGCGTCGCAAGTGTTCTTTCTCCAGTTCGTAATTCTTGAACTCACCGCGTCGCTTCTCATCAATGTCCTCCAAATCCTTTGTAGCCTGCAGCGACAAGGAAGTAAACAATTAATACAATACTATGCAATACAATTTTATAAATAAAATGCTTACAGCACTGCAGACATTTTGCAGTCAGTTCTAGGGAAAAGGTGGAAAACAAATGAGTCTTAAGTTTAGTCTTAAATGTTCAGAGACACTGTGAAGATGTCACTTCTGATGGCAGACTGCTTCGAATTCTTACTGCAGCGATGGGGAACGCTCGGTCACCGATCGTAGACAGCTATGTCATCGATGCAGCCAGTGCTGAGGTCCATGACAAGCGCAGAAAGTCTAGCAACACACTGTAGAGTGTCACCAGCCAGGTAAAATGGCAAGAGTCCATGGAGACACTGGTCACTAGCACGGTAAGTAAGTAAGTAAAAACAGTGTCTATATACATATGCTCAGCCATGCACACAGCCATATAAAATCAGTTTTAGAGTCAAGGTTAAAAATAGCTCTTATGGCCGTGCACATAGCCGCAATACATTACAAAATAAAAAAGAATGTCAAATACACATGGCCAATGCTTTCTGATGTTGCTATGCACATGGCTTAACACACACACACACAAGCACAAGCACGTTAAACATGAAACAGCTTGAAATGCAGTGAAATAGAAAACAGACTAGAGAGTAACACAAACCTGTTTGATGAGCTTGGTGAGGTCCTCCACTTCAAACGTGTTAGGGTTACTGTGATCAAGATGTGCCAGAAGACGCTCCTTGTCAATGGCCGGTACATTCAAATTCATGTCTCGAGCACCTTCAGACAGAGAAAGAAAAATACAGATAGACATATAGAAAGACAGACACCCACAGATACAAGAATAGCATCTGGAAAAGCAAAAAACCGGAAACTACAAAATGTTTTACTTGAAGCAGCTACCACACAGATGCAAAAACAGAGTGTAGCCAACTGTGCATCAGACCCACAGCACCTTAATATGGCAGATAGCATGACCCCAAGAACCGAGATATCAGCAAGTTACAGAAAGCATGCAGAGGCCATCAAACTGGCAGTATAAACAGATATATTGGCAGTAATTCCAGCAGAAAATCACAATTGCAGAAAGCTACAATACGTGATTACTGATTAAACAAATAAACTGGTGAGTGCAGAATGACAAGGAGCTTGCCACAATTAAGGCACAAAAATCACACCTTTATAGTGAAGACAATGAGTTTATGGTTTAACAATCTACTCAGAATATATGCCATGCTAAATAAGTAATATTATTGATACAGCAGTTGAAAAAAGCTCTGACAGTCATGACACAACCATGAAACTAGTAGCAAATGACACTGTAGAATATTGATGATAAACTAAAAGTAAAAGCAACATGAAGTAAATAAAATCACACCACAACACAGAGCACAAGCAGACAAAATACAACACATCACAATACTCTATCACACACTGGAAAATATAATAAACTCCACTTGAAACGAAATTGCTTCCAAGATTGACAACAAGAAAGGCTTCTATGACTATTCTTTGAGCAGACTCAAAAAGGCAATAACAAAACGACATGAAAAGCCTCTACCAACAACTTAACAAAGTATATCTTAATTTAACCATAAAATGATTATTGCTGGTAATTACAACATTCATAGTAGAATACTAAGTTATAGCCATAAGCAAGCCATGAAACAATTATGTCACCACATCACTAATTTTAACTTATCACATCACTAGAACAGATACCATACCTAAAACCCCTACATAGCATGCAAAAGTGTTAGTGATGCACTGACAGAAAACTTTGTACTCAATATTCACAGAAAATTACACCTTACATGCACAGCACTAACAAGCACACAGCACCAGGACAACCAATGCTCTTCCAACATACCAATTAGCAAATGGAATAAACTGATAATTGTACAGATAAGAAAACAATAAAAAATACGAAAAAAGCAAGCAAGCGGACAATACCTCGACGTACATCATCATCACCATCGTCATCATCTTGTATACCGTGCTTTAACTTGGACTGAAGTCTTATGATCTGTCTCAGTCGGTCGACTTCCTTGCGTTTGATCTCATCCAGCTGCGTACGAATGCCGTGTCCAACAAAGTCCAAGTGTTTGGCAATCTCACCACTCTGTTAATGACAAACAATGGGCTATTAACAGATATATGCTGGTAACAAAAAACAAAGTTGATTTTATCTAGCTCATAAACTAAAGCAAATAAAACTGTTTTCACGGAAATAAAATAAAAATTGAAATTAGTGCTCCGAAATAGCTAAAAATAAAAAAAAATAAAGCAATAGCAAAGACTGGAGCATGAGACATAAATAACTTTAATATTTTTAAACTGATGAGAACTAAAATAAAAAAAAGCAAAATGCAAAAGACAATATGCAGATTGAGCTACATTTGCTTTAAATTACAATTGTTAGTCCTGTCACATGACAAACTGTATTCAATGCAAATGTTAACAGAAAACTCATTTTTCAATTAAACCATATTATAACAGCTTCAATTATGGTACACAATCTAGATCACGGAAATTAAAATTCAACACTATAATTAGTATTATTTACCTCTTAATTAAACATGCATTACACGAGCAATATAATAATATATGCATGCACAAAAAACAGCACAAATAACATGTACACACTAACTAAAAATTTTTCTTCCAAAAAACCTCCAATAAAAATAAATCAACAGCTGCCACCTATTATTTACAATTTCTACATTTATAAGCCAACTGCTTGATAAACATTGACCATGCAATGACACAAGTCTAGAAGTAGCATGCATAAAGAGATAACGTAACAAATAAGATAACATCAGAACTCTAAGCATGCAAACCGAAAATGATGTTGAGAGTAAATATAACAAAAAATGATTAAAATCTTGGACTTGTAAAACAGCTGTGCACCAAAATTTTGTATGATCTGTTTACTGACAACAGGTTGCTTTCATCTATGAGACAAATTGCCAGTAGATTGACAACCTTCTCCGAGAAAGCAGTACCAGCTTCAAAAACTTTGTCAGCGAACTCTTTATCATCCATAAGAACTTGCCACACTTCCTTCAGATACTTCTTATAAGCCAGCTTGTTCATCTGACATATGATTAAGTACAGCCATAACAACAACAACCAGTGACAGACAGCGAATGATGCATGCTTCAACAGCTGTGCATGACAGCGAGACAATGGACAAATCAATGTAAAAGCCAAATATAGGAAATTGTTTTTGGGACACCAAAGCCACTCAGAAATTAAAGACATATATTGGTTTCTTGATTTGTATCATTTCAGGCATGAAAGAAATATGCCAATAACCCACATGCAACATATAAATCATGCCATCATGCAATAGTTAAAAAAACACACATCTACTAGACTACATCCTCTATAACAGGCATGCAGCTGCAATCATCGCTTGTCATCGCTGCCATGTTACCTTTATGTCTGATATGTTTGACTCCTCAAGTTTGCGACGGAAAGCTTCGTCAGTCTCCAATGCACTAACAATCTCCTTGAGATATCTTTCATACTCTAAGCCAAAGTTCTGAAAATGAAACGATGACATGGCATAAAGCTGATCTGATCTCTTGAAATTACATTGCAGCAATGCCATGACAGCAGTAGCCCTAGGGCATAATTTGCAATGGGTCTTAATTTTAATATCAATAATGTAAAATGAAGAAAAATCAAATTTACAAAAATCTTAGAAACAAATGTGCTCGCACATAAGCATATGAAAAAGTTACATATCAACTAGACTGACTTTAGTACAGTAAAACACATTGTGAAATGATTATAATGAATATACCAGCTATGATACAAAAACATTATTTCAGCTTGAACTTAACATCCACTTTTGGCCTTAAACTTGAAGACCAATGCCTGGGACTTTATCTTGGTCTTAAGTAGAAAACTAGGCCTTGTTATATCATACACATTTTCTTTAACAGTTGTAATTAAATTTTCTGCATATCAATCTGTAGTCATTACATCTGATTACAAAACTTTTTATTTTATATCCAACCATACCCCCACAGTACTGCTAAAAGATGACAGCTTCTGAAGCCAACAAACAAAACCTCAGTGTTAAAACATAGACTGAATAATGAAATAATACATAATTAAACATCACATTCAAAGTACACTGTAACATCACAAGGCCACAGAGAAACAGAAAGACCAAAACACACCTAAAATATAGATATGGTGAGAAAAATATGAAGGTTTCAAGCACAGCTGGAAAAAGATGGAGGTAACAGCACAGGGAAGATCTGTGGCCTTTGGCCTACATTTGACAGTAATGGTGACAAGGCGTAAGTCAAGTAAGTAAGTCACACTGTTACTCACAACGTCATCTTCATCAGTCACAGCATCGGGTGGCGGAGGTGTTGATGGCAGAGGCTTGTCAGTGACCGGTGGACATACTATCACATCTAGCAATGATGTACTTAACATCACCATCAGCAGCAGCCACCGCGCCATGCTTCAGCCAGCCAGCTGTCTGCATACAGTCAACATGCCATTAACTGCCATCAATTATGCCAGTGAATTATCATCAACATTACCAATGCACCACTAAAACAATCATCATGTGCTATCGACAGACAAAACTAAACTTTACAAACTCTAGCACACACAACTGTGTGTAACCAGTAATACAATAAATCAATTTAAAAATTGTTTGAAAAGGGAACTGCAACCGGAAACACATAGTTACAGTTAGTAATTAGGATATTAAGCATTATATGGCTTCTAACTTACGCCACCAGTAATTCTGGTGGCTTCGATGAATTTGATGAAAAAAGCTGTGGAAGGCTACGGCTAAACACTACATGTCCAGATCTGGATCTGGATCTGGATAGCTAGTCAGCAGGGCCCCAGGACTGGAGCATCAAACCGACTATGGTGCAGCGTAACTGGCCAGTCGGCTCTTAAATAGTGCCAAAGAGCCAGCTGACACAACGGACTGAGGCAAAATGTTCCAATCTTTCACTGTTCTGATACTGTAAGACTGTCTGTAGTTGTCAGTATAAGACCTCACAGTAACCAGCTTCTGTTGATTAGTATCAGCGCCGCGAGAAGGTCTGGATGATAAAGTTAAATCGACCGAGGTTGCTGGAACTGCAACTTGATCGTTTAATATCTTATACATGACGACCAGTCTTTGGATTTTGCGCCTTTCTTCCAGAGATTCTAGCTGCAACTGTTGTAGCAATGATGTTACACTAGTCTTGTAGGAGTATGAAGACAGTATCCATCTGGCTGTTGTGCACTGTATCTTTTCTAACTTGTTTGAGTCTTACTTTGGTAAACGAATCCCATATTACTGATGCATATTCCATGCCAGAATGGACTAGAGTAACATATGCAAGTTTCTTACAGTCAACAGGAGCACCTCTGAGGTTGCATCTCACAAATCCTAGCTTCCTTGCTGCCTTGGCAGCTACCTGATCAACGTGATGAGACCACTTGAGGTCGTGATTGAGACAGACTCCAAGATATTTTTCACTGGTAACTGATGACAACATGATACCACGGAATTGACACATGTATTAATGCGAGTAGGATGACAGACGGCTAATGTGGAGATGACGATAATGATGATGCAACGCCACGCCCACATACCAGCTCTTCAGTGCGCCGTATGTTTTCCGAAAGCAAACCCATAAACTGACCGAACTTGGTATATATTAAGAACATATGTATTCCAGTACAGATAAGAGTAAATATTTTATGTTAATATGTTAATATTCTTGGCTAGATTAGTTGTTTACATAGCTTTCGCACAACAAAGATAAGTTTTCGGGCTTTTCTCTCACATCTAAACTTTAACAGTTACTTACAGTATATTTTAATAGT
>Ga0056128_1000779_pt1 | contig 31659 bp, 15 predicted proteins | sample WorMetLIZISLAND2_FD_71113 | JGI IMG/M metagenome (GOLD analysis project Ga0056128, IMG submission 71113) | Marine gutless worms symbiont microbial communities from Max Planck institute for Marine Microbiology, Germany - Olavius geniculatus... ...
CTGCTTCATAGCTAGATCAGCCACTTCCAGATCAGCTCAGCAGATTCTCATCTGAACAGATCAGCGATTTCTGGATCAGCAGTTTACCAACAGAAATTAGATCAGCTCAGCGATCAGCTCGGCTCAGCAGATTAAACCGACCCCTTATAACTAGACTAGATTAGGTGTATTCCTATGGCTCCCAGTAAACTTCACTCGTCCCAATGGAATAAGTCGAACAGTGACAGAAACAGATAATCAGCACATAAAAACAAACATCAAAACTTCTAAAACAGTGGCACAAGTCACAACACAACAGCACCGCCTACGTGACCCTGAGCCAGCGTGACCCAAAAACTACACTTTGGCCTAGTAGAGGTGTGTTCGAAAATGAGGTCGCAATTTAGTTTGATCCACTGCGTCTGACTGTAAATAAAGATGAGTAAAACGTATCAAAGTGCGCTTGAAAACGGACACCTAATTAGCTTTGTCTTCCGCCTGAAATTAAAAAACGAAAGCTAAAAACCCATCAATCCTGAAAAGTCCAACTAGGTGAAGCATGCAGGCTATCCGCAGTAGAACGAGAACGCGCTCTTAAACGGGGAAAATGCTGCGTTCGTGAACTCGTGTTGACGAGGAGCGGAAACTGGCGTGATATTCACGAAAGGTCGTACGCAAGAAATCTTGCGTAGGATGTTCGTACGCAAGTTCTACGTCTGACGAAGGCTATTCACGAAACTTTGCGTACGTACGCCGTGCGTAAACTTGGCGTAAATTTACGCCAACCTCGAGGCTGGCGTACGGTTTGCGTAAATACGTCGAATGATATTTTGCTTAAATTTATTTACGTCGATTGTTATCCTGTGATTACTGTTAATTTATGATAGATATCCTTGTCTAAATTAATTTTAGTCAGTTGGTTGCGATAATCGTGATGTCACACAAACTGCCATTGCTGCAAAACGGTCAAAACTATATGGACTAAAAATTTAACGACCCTTCTAAAAATTTTTTTATTTTATTTTACTAAGTTATATTTTTTAATCATTAAATAATCAGTCACGGGCAACCAATCGACCGATCAAAAAACACGTTTATATAGCGTCATCTGTCGAGAACCAATATCAGAGGCGCGTTTTAATTACCGGCACTGTTGCAAAAATTAGGCCTACCTGGCGAAGATATGCAGAGTTGCAGATTCACAACCGCTTTCCAGTTATTATCGTGATGATCCAGCGTTTCACTCTCGTGCTGTGCAGTTCATTTTGCGTCTCAGCTATTGTTAGCCGACCGTAGGCGTACTTCAGTAACGGTCGAGCTATTGGCACGAGTTGTCGTCCGTCTTTCCGTCCGTCCGTCTGTAACGGATATATCCTGTCTATAGTGTTTGAGGACCATTTTCAAATTTGAGTTTGAATGAACGGGATAGAAAAAATGTGCATTTTCAACGGAAAACTGGCCATATCTCGATAACGGTGAGAGACAGGGCCAAAGTTACTATTAATCACTAATAGGAAGTGGCATATACCCTTTTGGATAAAATGAAAATCATCGACTTAGATGACCTAGAAGGTCACTGAAAACCAGTACGGTCGGCTGTCCTAGCGACAGCTGGGCTTCTTGTTTTAAAATTTGATTTTACAATCCTTGGAGTTTTTCCTACCAATGGTGCAAGCATATAAGGGCTTGTATTGACTAAAATTTTTAATCGATTAATCTTCAAAAATAATCAATTACCGGTACAACAAATTTTCAGTCAAATTGAAAGACCATGAAAACTGCAGAATTTAACTAATCCAATCGAAAAAATGATGATGCAGTACACAAACTGTTTAGTCATAGTTCATAACTAGTGGAGACTGCTAGGCCTACCAGTATAGGGTCCTACAACCTAGAAGCACTAATCTTTATGGCATTTCCTGTGCAAAATAAAATTATAGTAGGCCTACAACACAAGTGTTCATCATTCCCCGGGCTACTACGTTGGGGCTCTCGACGGGCCTGTATCTGGTTGCAACCGTTATTATGCAGCCGTCCTAACATAGTCCTATTGCTGTAGGCGGACGGCCGCATAATAGGGGAATTATGTCGGCAGTGTGGTTAGACATCTTTCCAGTTTTTACTGCGGCGTGCGAAGTCCTACGGGGTATCTGTCATCGCTGAACGAGCCGCCGTCCGTACAGAACTGTCCGTAGACGAGCGACTGCTGCTGCTGCCTGTGATGATGATGATGATGTTGATGATGGCGGTGCAGTTGATGAAGTTCTGTGGCCGCAGTACAGCGCGTGCACGGCGTGCTGCTGGAAGTGACGTCACTGGTCACTACTGCAGCGGTCAGTGGGGTGGTCAGCAGCGAGTCGTCGCCCGCTGACCGCAGAGTGTCGACCACAGCGTCAGACAGACGCACCGGCGCCGCCAGCGGCTGCACGGACTCCACGGTGGAGCGGAGATCGTCCGGGTTGAGATCGACCAGGAAGCCGGGACCGCCACCAGTGCCGCCGCCTGGCTCGTAGATACGACGAATGGATGGGGCGTGGACGTTGTTGTCGTTGTTATAGTCGTGTTTGTTGTTGTCGTAATCGACGTGAATCAACTGATGTCCCACGCTAGCCGCCAACTCCGCCATCGCTTTCCCCGCCGGTCGACTTCGACACCTGCAGCAGTACACCATCATACGAGCAGTAATTATGATAATAATTAACACAAATGCAGAGCAAGATGCAAAATGCGACCACTGTCTACAAAATATTAACTATACTGTGTAAGCAAAAACAGCAACAAGAACAATAATGTTTTCAGGTTTTCTCTGGTTCGAATTATTATTATCATTAGTTGACATTTTATTTTGTTTGTAAATTATTGATTTTGGTTACGTTCATTATTTTGTGCAGAGGGCACGATACACCCAATGTCGTAGTCCTGTTTTGTAGTCTTATAGGCCAACGGAACGGTATTATCATATTGCCTGACTGCATCACATTGCAATGACTGTCGTGTCATCAGAAACCATGCACAGTTCTGTACGTCGAGACATGCTGAGACATTGTCCAGGATATAGGCCTATCTGCAGCGTCTGCAACCGCACGTCAAAGAATACACACATGTCATCGACTGAGTTACTCCATTCGATGACAGGGTTAAGTATATAGCCTAATACGTAGGCCTACATAATGTTGGTGCAGATGTGCAGATGCTTTACACGGTCCATTATGAGCGGAAGCTCCATATTCTCAGATCGTTGCATGTGTTCACACACAGTAGGCTTACCCGTGGGCGCCAATTAACACTGTCCAGCCGTTTTAAGCCATACATACAGGGTAGTCCAAAAAATTGTCCCAACTTGTTTTTGTCAGAACTTCGTCAAATCTCCATGAAAGTTGCTAATTTTCGGCACACAGATGGCTAAGACGATAGACTTATGTGAGGTACACTCATTTTCCACCTCACCTCAACACACTACCGTGTAAAACGCAGATGCTCCAAATTGTTACATTAATTTACGTGCATGGTAATTATCAATATCAAATTGCTCATTTTTTTCATTATCAATTCGACAGAAAGCGCCACGTAATTTAATAATTTTGTGGTATCAAATATTTTACGCTAAAATAGCAGACAACAAAATAGCTGACTGATGAGCTCAAAACACGTCTAATTCATGAATAAGTCCTGTGGAGTTTGATCAGTTGATCGTTAATGCCGCTATCAGCCACGGTGTCACGTCTAAGCCATTGTGTACACTTTGGGTATATATTGTGATAATTTGAAAACAAGTTGTTACACAAACTTATAATTCTGTTAAATACATCACATTTTAGTTAACTGTGTGCTTAATTAAGTCGTTAGAACTTTTACGTGCATTACAACTGAGCATTATGCAACAATTTGGAGCATCTGCGTTTTACACGGTAGTGTGTTGACATAAAGTAGGTGAGGTAGGCAATGAGTGTACCTCACATAATTCTATCGTCTTGGCCATCTGTGTGCCAAAAATTGTCAAATTTGGTGGAGATTTGACGCAGTTCTGACAAAAACAAATTGAGACATTTTTGTACCACCCTGTACATGTGCATTTTCTTGGTATTTTTGACATCCCACGATCTTTTAGCTAAAAATAAATTCGCTTACTCATACCTTAGGAGCGTTCACACCAATTTTGGTTTTTTGAAGCCCTTCTGTTTTCCAGTTATGAGCCCCTGAAGAACAGACGGACGGACGGATGGGCATGACGCATAATGCAGCGTTTCGAGGAGGCGTAAAGCACTAGAAGCGATCAAAGATCTGAAACCTGTGCCGAAAATTCTGCTACCAACCAGAATGCAAAAAAATTAATACAGCTGCTATCTCCCGTAGAGTTAACTAGAAAGAATCCTGTATAGGCCCTATAGAAAAGAATCTGCGGATCGTCATCTAATCACCTTCTCCTCAGAGTCATATATGACCACTTCACAACATTTCGCCAAAATCTGGTCCTTATTTTTAAGTAATATCTAGCATACAAAAATCGACTGGCGAATATAAAATCAGAGCGCGGTGTGCATGTACGCATTTAACAAGTTTTTTAAACAAAATGTGCCATAAATTTACATTTTACTCACTTACTTACTTACAGACTGGATGAAAAGGCTTCTATACTACGCTGTACTGACCAGTACTGTGCGCAGCAGACAGTACAAAGTGCGACGACAGCGATAAGCACACCCAGAATCAGTCCAAGACCAAGCGCCACGATTATCCCTGCAATAACGTACACACACAGTACCGGGGTATATAAAAGTAAAGGTAAAGATAAAGGTGATGTATAGCTCTTAATAAAAAAAACCCATCACAGAGCTACGTAGAGTCACCTGCCATATGGGATCACACTGTGTTACCTGCCACCCGACACTGGTGAGCGCGCTCCGCCTTAAACCCAGCCAGACAGGCCGGTATTCGATTTACACTGTACCGATTCCAGCGGGATGGAAGGCTGAGTTAACCTAGGCGGCTGGTTACATACCGAGATGATATGAAGGCAATCACCCATCCAAGTACTAACCCGGCCCGGCGTAGAGTAACTTTGTTGATCGGATCAGACGCGTTACCGCTACGCCACGCCACCAACTGTAGACCATGGCGGCTTGTTAGTGACGTAGCAAGCTACCACTTTAGATATAACTCTAAAATGTTGACATACTGCGCGGCCGTCTGCCTGAACTTTTGAGATTTTGAGCAAAAATGGCACACATGTTATTCCGGCCATGAATGAAAAAAGTTCGCGCCAATTTTGTTTTTTTTCTGCGCCTTTCAGTTTGTATACGGTATACTGACAGACAAACGGACAAGCAAGACCCGTACTGCGGCCTATTAGGATGGCCCCACAACACGCATCCACAGAAAAGTCTGATACTCGTACAGTGGCGTCGTGGTCGAAAGACAATTGTCCGGCATGAATTTTAAACTGTCAGAAAATGTATTTTTTGTCGGATACTGTTCGTTTCAAAAGACAAAATTTGGGTTAAAAATACTGACGATGATTTGGGGCGAAATAAGAAAAAATGAGTACCTATAATCTCTTTGTTTGAAAAATGCAACTTTCTGCCCCGCCTATTTTTTCAACTCACGACACCGCTGGTCTGATATATCGTGTAGCTGCGCGGTATCACATTTCAAAGTCATTCGATCAATGTCTATAAGAAAAAAAATATCTGATAGGCCTACTATCAATTGCGCTATCAAGTTATAACTGTAGCAACTGACATGACGGCGCGGATTGTGATCATCGTACCACGTGTGAAGTGATGCTGTCTTGCTGGCAATCCAGGTGTTCTGACGTCACTGCCCAGGTGTACAGGCGCTGCAACACAGACTGTAAGCATATAAATTACGACTGTGCAGAAAAAAAATGAGCCAAAACTTGCATATTGCACCGTATTATAGGCCTACTGTTGTTCTCATAAAAATATCCAAAATATCCTCAATAAGTTTTAAACTACGTCAGCACTGATCGTTCTACGCACTGTGCGTTCTACCATTGGCGACCGCACCTTCCCGGCGCCTGCTGCATCAGTCTGTCTGGAACAGTTTGCCGGAGTCAGTCCGGTCATCGCCGTCGCTGCAAGTTTTTTTTTGCTCGGTCTTATAGCTGCTCTGACTAACAGCGTCTCGTTGCACTGACTAGAACGTGACTTCACTGTTTTTGTTGTTACGTGTCCTGGCAGTCGATTGGACTTCATGCCACGTTAAAGTCAATTCGTACATCATCATCATCATCATCAGTTCCAGTTACACGACATTCCACACTTGGCGATCGGGCTTTTCCTGTTATTGCTGCTACATGTAAGTTGTGGAACGCACTGCCGGGCGACATCACATCTGCTACACCACTTTTAACTTTTTGACATAAACTGAAAACATTTTTATTTCGTCGATCTTATGGCGCGTGACTGTTTTGAACTTTCTGTGTTTTTGTCTTAGCGTTTTATTTTATGGTTTTTATTTTTTAGTGTTTCTACGTGTTTTTATCGTGTTGTAACGTGTTCTTGAAGTGCAGTTTGCCCTTATACCACGCTAATCAGTTCGTAGTGATGATGATGATGATCATCATCATCAAACTCACAAACCCTTTTGCTGCTGCACCCACTGACATGCATGGAATAAAGTTATTCTCCAAGCAATAGGCAGCCTTGAGCGGTGAGCTAATTTTCAGGCTCAAAAGTCAAACGTTTATTACAATCATATAGGCAAAATGTCTTACGCGCGGCGGTGCAGTTGTCATAGTAACCGATCCACTGGTTGCCTTGGCAACTGAGGTACCACGTCTCCAAGGTGTCGTTACAGCGTACCATGACGTCATCACCTTGACTACCGACCGCCTTGACCCAGGCCCGGTCTGACAACGCCAGCTCAGCACAACCAATCACTGCAGTGCACAAAATGTCACAATGTCAAATTTCACTTCACACTACGCTTTTCGAACTAGAAAACTACGTCAGCCCGGTGCCGACATTTGATGCGGCCGTCCGCCTAGTTATTAGACGTCACGTGCTGTACTTATTTTAAAATTCAATTGAAAGTTCACATTTAGGGGAGCCTACAATGCATGATATGCTAGGGCTGGCTCGTAAACACTGATGTGCGTCGTTTGGGGGAGGTTTGACGTCCGATGTTATTGGTCGTTGACCTTTTGATCTAAAATTGGCTCGTATGTAATAATGAAACAGTCTTCCATGAGACATAATAGGCCTACCGCTGCACTGTCACTGTTCAGACAGTCTCTCAAGACTTTCGTCTTTCGTAATTCATGTCCGGAAATAGAATTATAGTCGTATACGGCCCTGGAAATAATTCCAACTGCATTCTGGCAACGTTAAACTCCTCTATGATGATGACGATGATGACAACAGTGTTGTCGCTGGCTGGTGTTAAAGTCAGCGCGAGCACAGAAGTCGTCGTTCTGCTAGGAGCGACTGTGATAGCAGCAGCAGTACCAGCAGTGGACATAAGAGTCAGTCAGTCAGTCCGTCTGTCTGTCTGTCTGTCTGGCGGGCGGTCTGACCAGTAACCACCATTACACACAGTAGGGCCTGTACACCGGCGACGGGCCAACTAAACGATATATCATCATACGGCACCCACCGGGTCAAGCGCGCTGCACGGCTTCCCGGCGCCTGCGCCATGCACGGATACTGTGCTGCCTGGCGCCGAGACGCCAGTGCGATGTCCGGGGACTAAGGTCGTACGTCGATTTTTCAAATTCTATTCGTTTACAACAGTCCGAGCCAAAAATAACATTGCACAGGTCGTAGGCACCACATTACACAATGTACATAGTAGAAATATCGTGCAAATGTTTTGTGATTATGCATAACATTATTATATGCGCACAAATTTTTACACGTATGTTCTGGAGCATTCTGGGCATGATTGTGCACGGCTTAGAGACAGGAGATGGTTACGTCAATCACTGACAATCGATCAATGAATCTGTCAATCATTCAGTACAATAGCAGCTTCAGAATAATGACAACTAGATAAGATTTGCTGAAAAGCCAAGTGAAATAAATAAAACACCAAACATTTGCGCAATATCTTTTGTTAATCGCCTCTGGTGTGACTTCATACAACCCAGTGACCAACGAGTCTATTACAGGACGCGCCAACAAATGCCGTGCATACAAAAGCAGCTATGCCGGAGCAGATCCCACACTGTCACTGACGTTCGGCATCAACGGTGTGTGTCGGCGATTTGCGACGTCGAAACGTTTGAATAATTTACTCGTCCTGAGCACAGCGATTATTACGAAGATAAACGTAAAGAATGCATGAATGAAGAGCGGCCGCTTGGCAGGCAGGTCGCAGCCATGTCGTCATGCTGGCATATACATGTATGTATGCAACGGCGCAGCATACAGGCGCCGACTTCTATAAAAATCACTGTCTCTCCACTTTCCATTCCATCCTTTTCCTCCCCGTTTTTTCTCCCCTCCAAATCTAGTTACGGCGTCTGCAGGAAAATCGCTGCAAGTTTACCCAGCGTAGTAAAATACAATGTCTCAATGTGACAAACGAGATACGGAATATGCGGTCTATTAGGACGGTCGCATAACGACTCGGTTTCAAGAAACGTGAAAGTAAGTCGCTGGTGATATTGCGGAGATCAAATTAATAACAACAGAACCGACAAATAAAGAACAGCAACAAAACGATGTTTGTTTTACCTTTGTACATAAGCAGGAATGGTGCGCGGTTGTGCGGCGGGCGATTGTGATTGGTCAGCGGGGACGATGACGTCACGGTGTAAACAGTGACGTCATGACCGGTGGACGTATATAAGAGACGTTCGCGCCCGTTCTTCGCACACAGACTGAACGCGTGCGACCGACGCTGTACGTCGTCGTCGTCGTAGTTGTAGTCGTTGTCAGTGGTTCTGTCGTCGTTGCTGCCGTCCACTACGACAATTCTGCTGCACTCGTCCGTCGACGCGTGCTTGCGACCGGACGTCAGCCGCGGAGCCTGCAGCGACCAGCCATATTTGCCATGTTTGCTGATGTTTTTCTTGATCTCCAAAATATAAATAGTTTCAACAAAAAAGTCGCACGTTTATATATTTGCCATACTAAAAAACAATAAAAAAACGAAAATAGATTATTGTAAAAACACTAAAATATCAGAATTACGCTCATGTTACTGTCCATAGAATCAAAAACTGAACTATAGTTTTTACTACTTCATCGGCGATATCAACTCTCCCCTGTCAAAGTTCAAACTATCGGCCGAGTGTCACTTACATGTACGCCTATACCCGCGAGAGCTGCACCTATCAATAATGATGTGTAAAAAGAAAATACCATAATTATGATACAAATTAAAATACCGGCATGTATAAAGAATAATGTTTGCCTGTAGGGTGAGAAGCGTGAGCTGAATTCTCTGTCCGGGACTGGCGCGTATCACCCACGGACACGAGTACCAGCCTAGCGACGAGTAGGCTTCATATAGCGTGTTGCTAAGGTAACCGGGAGACGCGTCCGTTGCTATGGTAACGCCATCTGACGACGGACATGACGTCACGTGCAAGTCCAACACTGCAATAATCAAGTAACATGCAGCAGCAATGCAAACCTGACACTTTGAGCAATGCAATTAAGTAAGAAAGTAGGTAGGTAATTTATGGAAGCATAAACTGTAAAGAAGAAAAAGAATAAGAAATCCATTCGGCTCGTACAACTGATAACATAACATCCAATGCAACAGTTAATTACTGAGCAAGGTTGCCAGAAAACCGTGCTGGTCAACACCTTAGAAACCCAGTGCAGTGGCGTCGTGGCATGTTTTTTGTCCGAATTTTTTTCAAAACTACAAAACTTGAAAATTAAACTTCTGCGCACCCACATTTATTCTAAAATTTGCAGATGTATGTCGAAACATTGCAACTTCTTCCCCTATCCAACTTCTGTAACTCACAACGCCGCTGGTAAAAACCTGAAATGCGCGCCAGTGTGCTGGTAAAAAACAAAACGTTAGAGATTTCATTTAAACTTTAATGGTGAACAGAACTAGGGTTATGCATTAGAGAGTGAGCCTATTTTTTCTAAATAAATACGAAAATGTACTTAAATTATTTTGTTACCGCTATCCGTTGAGGATACTTCAAACCGTTTTGTCTCAATGACAAAACTTGCGCTCGCATACTGTCGCAGAGATCTATTGCTTGGTGTCAATGGTTGTCCGCAGTGTCAGGCGCTGCAACCGTATTAGTGATAAAGACTGGGAAGTCCTGATTGCTGCCTGACAAATGATGTTGAATCGACCCGACGCACCACAAGCCTTTCCAGGCAGCTGACGGAATCCAAACAGAAAGCGCACGAACGGGTGTTTTTCTCGTAACCCATACAGCGTGACGAGTGACGACGCGGAACTTGAAACCGTCGTCTTTAATACCAAATCGAACCAAAAAACCGAACCTGAACCGCATTTATTGAAACCGAGTAACAACCAAAGCGGAAACTGAACCGAAATCAACAAAAGATCCACTCCGCACAGCCTTAATATGTCTGGACTTGCCGTTTAAGTACACAAATTACTTATTCTCCTATTATAGCGCATATTCCGTCAAGGGCACTGTGGTGTAGTATTTTGCTGCAATGGTCACAGCTCGAGCAGAAAAGCATGAATGAGCATAATAATTCCGTTAGCCAAACTGCAGAAAATGGTCGAGTCAGTCTGCAGCAACAAACGTAGCGGTGTTCAACTCTGACATGACTATAAAAATTATCGCATTAAATTTTGCATTTGCTAGAAATCCTGGGACATAAATATACGTCATGAAATAGCAAACACAAAAATCCAACTTTGTGTTAATGCATTAGTCCATCCGAATACGTCAATCAATTTCCACATTATTCGCTACAGATGTAAACTGCCAAAATTCATTTCTATAAAAAAATATCACATGTCAATCATCGAATTCCGACAGTACAATCGGTTTCTCGGTTGGACCATAACGTGCTGCAATCGCCGGATGCAAAATCTGCTTACAGGAGCCATAGGTCCGACGTTGCGTTATTGCGTCGTAAATCGGCTGTGACGTCATCACTATGGACTGCTGACTGACAGCCTATGACCTTTACTGACCACTCGGACTCGGTCATTCAGTATAACTGACCACGGCGAGTCAAGTCAGTCCTGGTACGATGCTAATTGACGGCCCGCCACCAGGACGTCACCCACCAAGCCCGGTCTGTGACTCGGTTCCAGCGACGCGTTCTTACTGCAATAAATCATCCCAGTTCATACAGCTCAAACGCCATCACTCCGATATGTTGCGAATACGTTGTACAGCTTGCTGAGCAACAAGTCCACACCACACTGAAATAGATGGAGTTTTGGCTTAAATCTGCAGCAGCAGTGTTGTAGGCTCAACGACATGGCCGAGTCTGTCTCATGATTAGCAGCAGACACAAACTGGTAGAATAGACAATAACAGCGATCAAGAATACTAAATCTATGCCTAGAGTGGTGCTGCCAGCTGGCTAATACAAAAAAAAACAATACTCCAAAAAATTCAAATTATCGGAATGTTATCAGAATCTGTTCATAATTTTTTGAGTAATGAATGAAGCGGAGCAGACAAATATTGAAATAACAAGTTTCTTCGATTTGTTTCTGCTACAATACTGAAGTACTTAAAAGGTCTAGCTCGAGGCTTTTGGAATCGCAAGTGAAGCCAATTAGGTTCAACAAATGTAGCTTGACGTAGAAACTCGGAATCTCCGATGTTGTATCGTTGGAAGTTTCTTTCTTTTTTTCCTTTTTTCTTATTTACAGGGTGTGCCAAAAATGATTCAACTTTTTTTGTCAAAACTTCGCCAAATCTTCACCAAATTTGATAGTTTTTGGCACAGATGCCCAAGACGATAGAATTAAGTAAGGCACACTCATTGTTTACCTCACGTAATTTATGGTAAGGCACTACCGTGTAAGACGCAGATGCTCCAAATTGTTACATTACGCGGTGATTATCAGTACCAGATTGCTCACTTGTGCATTATCAATTCCACAAAAGACACACATAAAATTAATTAATTTTGTGGTATTAAACATTTTACGCTAAAAACAGCAGACAACAAAATAACTCATTGATGAGCTTAAAAACATTTTATCCATGAATGAGTGCTGTGTATTTTGATCAGTTGATCGTTAATGCCACTGTCAGCCGTGGCGTCATGTCAGGGGCGTCATTTCAGTAAATTGTTGGGTCTCATTGATCCTTGGGGGTCTAAGTCCGCATAACGTATTGTTTTTACAGCAGTAATACTGTTTTAAAAGTACGATTTACAGGAAAAAAAATTTAAAATCGTAAATCCTTGAGGGGTCCGTAAATCCTTTAAGCCTTCCTTCCCCTAAATGCATCACGTCTAAGCCATTGTGTACACTTTGGACATAAATTCTGATAATTTGGAAGCAAGTTGTTACAAAAACATATAATTCTGCTGAATAAATCAGATTTCGGTTTAGGCTTATTGTGTGCTGGATAAGTCATTAGAACTTTTACGGAAACAACAACTTAGCATTATGCAACAATATGGAGCATCTGCGTTTTACACGGTAGTGCGTTGACATAAACAAGGTGAGGTGGACAGTGAGTGTACCTTACATATTTCTATCGTCTTGGCTATCTGTACGCCAAAAATTATCAGCTTTGGTGAAGATTTGAAGAAGTTCTGACAAAAACAAGTCGGATCATTTTTTGACACATCTTGTACTTACTTACTAACTAACTTATTTACTTCTTCTGTCATCGATAAAATCCGTTCAGATAAAATCCGTGCAGAACTCATTTATAGACAGCCGCTCTAATTTCCGGTCGATAGGCCACAGCTCGCTGTCGGCTATAATGGCCACACATAGAACTGAAAGAATACGGCGCCTGGCTATGGCTCATTCACGCACTCGCTTATCGAGTATTAGGATTTAGACATTTTCGCGTCGCCGAGAGGTAGGCCTGTGATCGCGTGCAGAGAGCATTGGTGCGCTCACGTAAAGAGTAGAGTGGTGCGTCGCTCGAGTGCCGTAAGTGCGGTCGCCGTCTCTTTGGTGTGACATCTATAGTCGTCGTCGTCGTCCGCCTCTATAATACATCATCATGAACGAACGACGCCACGCAACTAACGATAATTTCCTTCCTTGAGACAGACCGGCTCTGCAGGCCCTGACGACTGTCGAGCGTTATATAGCTGTCCAGTCCCGCTCAACGTCTGTCCGTCCGTCTGTCCGTATCGTCGTCGTGCACGCTGACGATCTACCGCTAGGGTTGGACCGTTTACTTATATGCATTCCACAAAAGGTGTTAAATTCGGTCATGTGCAGAGCACAAACTGTCAAAAACAGAATAAAGGGATGACGGCGAATAGAATAACGAACGTTGTTTTAGGTTTGCTATTTTCTTCGCCCATTAATGCTTCTGTCCATGAATCGACGCAACGACGTCGAGCTAGCCTACAATGTATGCGTGCGCCATGTTCAGAACTTCCTACTTACGTCCAGGTAATTTGCAAGCCAAGAAAAAGTCCGATATTTCCAGCTGTGCAGTGTGGCGCAACTCTAATTTCCGGCGCCGGGTCGCGTGACTGGGGATGACTGAGGTTCGCTGGTGGTTCGCCAGGGGGAGCGTTAGTCAGTCAGTCAGCCAGTCCGGTGAGCTGTCACTAATTATCTTGCTCCACTGAACGACTTGCATCCATCGCGGAAGAAAATATGACGACGCTCGCCACTGCCCAGTAATTCCGCGTGCGTTATGAGCGCAAAACAGCAGCTTGAGACAGCTGTAAATGCTGTCCAGACCTGCACGAGGTCGTCCGTAACCGTTCGCGTACAGAATATATTTCGTCAGCGAATGCTAAACGTCAATTCGTTAGCACAAGACGCTCTCCTCCCACACAGCGATCAATATTATACGTGCTTTGAAGTTTGAACCGTCGTACTGTATACCTAATAGCGCTATGGCACGATACAAAAATGTAAATATTAGTTGAACAATGTAGGGAAGCGACTTATGGATTATGCATGCAGTTTTGGTCAAAATGTTAAACAAAAATAAATGTCATGTGAAATGTTTTCCGGCGAATTTTAAACGGTTGCTAGCGCGTCAAATTATTACTTCACTTTTGTTCAGTTGCAGGCTACCACTGACATATTATTTTGATCGATTAGAAGTTGCTGTAGGTCCACCTGGCAACGCATGCCTTCGACTTAGCAGAACGCAGCTGACGACGACCCTCGTCGGAGACCTGCTAATAGTCAGCGGCCAAGTAAACCAGAGCCATGCCGTACAGTAGGTACTGTATAGATTGTATACGATGATAGCCTATACTTATTGTACCTGTGATGCATTTGTAGCTGGCCTCGAGATAGGATGCGAAGTCACGTTGACAGGGCCGGATGTCGACCAGCGTACGCACACTCACGTCACATGACTTCCGGCCAGAACACTGCGCGTCGAACAGCGATATGACGTCATTGGAACAGCCGAGGTTGTAGTCGCCACGGATACAGCGTCCCAGCCGCATCCGACCGTACACCGCCGACGTCATCAGTATGACGTCACTCGGGCCCGGACAGGACGCGTTGAAATACTCCGTCAGGCAGTATTCACGAATTTCTGCACAGATCAACAACACACCTGATCCTAGCCTACCTCTTAGACTCTCCGATAATCACTGACAGATACAAAAAAGCGCAGCTAACGTACTGGAAACGCGCGACAGCGGTGCATTCATGTAGGCCCACTGCAAAGTTACAAAATAATTTAAGCTCACCGATCATAGCAATCGACATTCGACACGATGATGATAATGAAAGCCAGTATTTGATTTTGCATCGACATTCGCTAGAGGGCGTAACCGGTATCGTGCATCTGCTACCGTTTGAGAAGCCGAAAGCGCACATTTTGAATGGGTACCTCTATTTGATGTCCTCGTGCTCAGGCCTCTTTAAACACAGGGAGTCGCGACTTAGACCGTTGAAATCTACGTTTAATGCTGAAAATTTCATATGCAGGTTGTCCTGGTCCACCTCTAGAAATTTCGGTGCAATTCGCTGTTGAAATGATTGTCGAAGCCCAAAATCGCCAAAAGATCCACAAAAACCTCTATTTTATTGTTCAAGGTCATCAAAGTTAACTGCCTTTGGTGCCAATAGAAAGCGCGTGTACGACTTCCTATTAGTGATTAACAGTAACCTTGGCCCTATCTTACACTGTTTCTGAGATACGGCGACTTATTGGCTAAAACTCGCAAATGTTTCCTATCCTCTCTTTTTAAGCGCCCTCGCTTGGCGCCTTTTGGAATTTATGGAAGAACTTCACGGATCCTAAAACTAGAGTCTTCCAGGCAGCAGATGGTGAACATTTGGTAAATTCCAGCTTGCACCGTTTTTGACCGATCCATCCGTGTGACAGACAGACGAACGGACAGACAGATTGAGATGGCTAAGACGCGTTATAGCAGTTTCTGTTGTCGCGCGTAAAAAAACCACATGGTAAGCTGTCAGAATGATGCGCGCGTATGACGCTTCATACTGTCGAGAAGCTCTGTCTTTTGCCAGAACAATGACGAAACTTCTCTCCTTCGGAACTTCTTCGTAATTGATGCAGTGCAACTATCATCTTTCGATACCGCATGCTCCGTTCTTACAAAATGGATTATGCCGACCTAGGCAAACTAGGTAATACATATTGCTATTGTGTCTAAAATCTTAATTCATGTACAAAACTAAAAGTTTAGTTTAATTTAGTTTAGTTAACTTCGTTCGCTTTGTATGCGCCTTTAAACTTCATCATGGTTCGAAGAGTTTGTTTTCCTGTATCGGAACATCGGTGATGCACATTGCGCATTGGGCCATAATGTATTGGCTTTAGCGATGGCCGTGTCCTTACTTTAAAAATAAGTTAAGCCTGATATGGTAACAATATGTAGGGTCTTTACGCCGTAATTATCAAAAAGGGATCAGGGTTGAGGTGGGGTTAGCTCATATTGAACAGCACATTGGTCCACAAAATAGCAAATTCAGAGAACGGCCTCCCCCAGCTGTAGTAGTTGATTGCAGCCGACGACGCTGCAAAATATACCAAAATCGACATATTTGCACCACGTTACAATTAATGCTCGTACCTGGCAAAGTGGCATCCGAGCCGAAGCCGGAAGTCAAGTGAAGCGTGACGAGATTGAGCAAAGCGTGAGCGAGTGACGTCATCACAGCCGTTCTGATGACCAGCAAGTAATTGAAGCTGCGTCTGTAACCAGCTCCAGTCATCAGCCAATTGTGAGCAGTAGTGACTGACTGACAGCAGACTGAAGACCGACTGGTTGCTAGTCTCTAGTCGCTGGTGTCAGCGGTATGTGTGGTCTGCGACGCGGTGACGCAGGCTGCTCTACGCGCTTGCTGCTGCTGCTGCTGCGACGGACCGGCGTTAACACTTTGTAGACGTCTCATTACGGTCCAAAGTGTATTGTACGAGTGTAACGAGGTATAACCTAACTAAGCGTAAAGCAACTTTGTTGAATGGCGAAGCTTACGTTAACCACTGCGCGATGCATCAGACCATCAAGCGTAGTTGAGCTGCTAACAAGAGTTAACCTGCAGCAGCAACAGCAACAGCAGCATCAGTAGCGGCTATACAGCGTCGAATGACGCGTCGTTAAGTGAATTGTCATGGAATTACTGCAAGTACCGTTCGGACCATCAGTGACTGCTGTCACCGTGCACACAGTTCTTCATTGATATAGGGACCTACCACTCACTGGGTGTCGCCACAGTTGTCACTACCAGCATCTAGGGCTAGCGCCGATTGGGGCGCGACACTAAGGAAACATAATGCTAATGTGACAGACAAAAATATTATTTTTAAAAATGCATGCAACAAGCAGTGACAAAGCCCTCTATAGCGGAACTGACGTTTAAGAACATGCAGAATACGCTGTTTTGGTTTGTTTTACCCGATTACATGGAGTCGAATGAAGCAATCACTTAGGCCTAATCAATCTGTAAATTTGTAAAGCGCCCTTTATTCAGAGTTTCAGAAGCGCTCAGTCACGAGAAAGTCATGCTTAGTTTAATTCCGAGCATTATCTACTGATTCGCTGTTTTCAGTTTCGAAAGAAGATCGTATCACACAAAATGTCAAAATCTGTGCGGCTTTAAGTGCTCTGGAAAAAAATTAGACAATTGGAAGCCGAAGAGACAATGCCCCAGTGCCCCGGGCACTGTGCTCCATAGCTGGCGATAAGACGCCATTCACACCAGCGGTCGTCAGATTCTCCAAAGCCGTTCACAGACTCTACAGCATAACGACGTCAACATCATTGTCATCGCCCAAGCACTTGCAGCGAACGTCAGTCGCTGACGATCTTGCTCTGCCGTCTTCAATCCGTATTGCTGCTGCTGCTGCTGCTGATGATGATGATGAGCTAATGGCACCAGCGCCGCGTCAGCATTTTGTTAACTTTTGCATTCTTATGACAGTATAATGACCATGACCGCAAGACCAGGGAGACAAAGAAACGCGAAAGACCACATAAACAATTGGAGGAAGATCTGTAGATAGCATGTTTTGACATTAGCCATAAAGTAGACAAAGACAATTAGCACAAGACAGAACTGGATGAAGAAAAGTGGTCTGTAATCTGTGTTCTACCGGAAGCGACAAAGCTTGAGTCAAGTAAGTCAATAGCCGTGACGCAAAGACAGAAATCTGACGAGCCGTAGCCAATATTAACTACAGAATGCAAGAGAAGAGGAGAGTTAACAAAATATAATGGCTACATTTACGCGACCGACGAAAAACCGTTATCTTTTATGAGTATTTTAATTTGCATTCTAATTTTTGCACTATTCTCAGAAAAGCTGTAAACCCACAGCCACTTCTTGCAAACTTTGATGTCTAAGTTAATTGTATTTGTTTGCCGACCGAGTTCATTGGACGTCCAAACTCCATTACTTCGATTTGTTTAAGACTTTTTGTACAAGTCCAACAATTCGGGTACAACAAGACCATAATATCGACGTTATGGATTTGTGGTACAGCGGGTGTAGTACGACAACAGACCGAAGTCAGTGGAGTTATGGCTTGAACAGTTTTACGACGTATTTGAGATTGTAGCCTCTGATACGTGTCAGAGAGCATCAGGTATAAACCGGGTGTGAAGGAAGCATGGGGGCGTGCGACCTTGATGTGATCTGTCAATACGTGCAATCTGCGATATTATAGCGAACCCTCGTCCGTCCGTCTGGCTGTCGTGTGGATTTTCTCCAGCGGATGCAATAAGGCAATGGTCACCCAGCCGGACGGCTTCGTGGCACTTTGCAATATTAAGCTTATAGCTAGAACTGCTCGGTTGGTGATAAAAGCATGGAACTTGGCACAATAATAACTATTCACTTTATAGTGATTGTTTTTAGAGCGAGTGTCTTTGTGTGCATCCTGTTTCTAAGCAACGGTTGCTAGGATGCTAAGGCAATGGTCAGCGGCCCAGACAGACTTCGTGGCACATATGAGGCGGTCGGACTTGCTGCATACATCGTCCTCAGTTTGCACGCCAAACTCACCTCTTACTGATGAACGGCGTCGTTCTACGACGAAAGCTGGCGAGCGTATTGGTCTAGAATAAGAACGTTTTCGCTATAACAATCGTTACCGATTTCAAAGCAGTTAAATTTATAAAAAAAAATTTAATGGCTTAAACAGTATACATTTTCGTTAAAATGGTTAGGTTGCTTTGGAGGTTAGAGTGTTGGATACGAGATCGGAAGGTCCACAGTTCAATGTTTAGCTGGTGCACTACCAAGTAACAACTCTGGGCACGTTGTTCACACTTACCTGCCTGTGTAGGTGCAAATGCCTAGTGGTTGGTGTCGACTCGTAACTTTCAGGTTGCGGTTCGATTCAAACTGCCAGTCATTTGCAAGCAACCTTGAGCAAGTTGCTAACCTACGGTGTGCTCAGGCCAACTCAGCCTCCTACCCTCCGTGAAACGGGAAATGAGTAGTAGCTTACAGACTACGTGGTGAAGGCCTAGTGTGGTTGATTGGGGCGGTGTTATGTCTGCTAGCTGCAAACCGCGGATCCAATTGTTCGCTTAGGCGAACAATGGATGGCCGCATACTGCGCCGCGGTATCATTAGCTCATGCCAATCAGCTGCCACTTCCAAGATTGTAGAGCGTTTCTGGTCTCCTGCAAGAAGCGCTATAGGAAGCAGTGCTGGACTTTTACCTGTACCTTTACCTCTGCAAGTTTATGAGCCTATAATTTCGCATATTTACAGGGTGAAAACAGTAGGCTGTGAACGTTTTTTCAGCTCAACAGTTTAATGTCCGTTCCATGGACATCAACCTGACCAGAAAATGCTTTATGGTTTGCTTTTCGGAACTAACCTTGTCATGTTGTAAGTTTTTTGTAGTAGTTTCCACGGCGATAAAAATGAAAAACGTAAAAGTTTTTCCAGAAAATTCCTAACTAGAAAAGTAGGCCGCTAATATTAATTTCGCGTCATAAAACGTTTCATAAAGCATAGCTGTAGGCCTACTGATTAGCAAGAAACAGGTCGAATACATCGCCGTCCGTCCGTTCACCCGACAGATGATAACTTGGTGTGTCCAGAAGTAAACATTCGCCAATAGCCGGTAGCCGCGCAGCTGCTGCTGCAGGAGTGGACGCTATCGATATGCGACGGCATCCGACAAGAGAAGTAAATTGATGGCGGCGCATGGCTGGCCGTCCAAGCGGCGCATATTGAACCGCAGCTCGTTCCTGTCCAGTTAATTGCTTTCACGCGGGCTGCCGTACTGCGCCGTCACAGATAAGAACAAGACATATGCATCGCTGTTAGAACAGCTTCATTAATAGCGCGTCATGATATCTTGATTAGTGCAGTACGCCGGCGTACAGAGCTGCGCCGTAGAATTCGATCATATTTGACTCCATTATAGTTATCGGCAGAAAAACAGATAACAAGAAGATGCAAATAGGCCAGCGTCTACTAACAAAGTTAGGTGAACGTACTTTTTCGCATGCTGCGTGAAACTATATCAGAGCTGCTCTAACTTTTAACGTCTAAATTGCAGGAAAAAATTATAAAGTGGTATTCTTATTAGGCCTATTCAGCAGCACATTAGAACTTAGTTGACGTGATAGTGGATAATGTGGCTTTTATGATTTCTTGATTGTTCTTGATATATTAAAGGTTGAAAAGTTAAATTAAGGAACGCATAGCACTTTCTGCGATTTTATCTCATATCTGTCACTGTATGTCGCCTTTAACGTGTGTGCAAACTACAGTTATGTGTATTTATCTGCTTATGTACATTATATACAGGATATTAATTCCGTAGAGCTACAAATGAGTATCAACTGCGTAGAAATAACGTGATCATCCGATTTGGGATAGTTGACTGTACTACAGCTAAATTTTTTAAAAACGCATTCTCTGGTGTGTAACTACCTAATTAAACGGCTTTTTATTCTGCCAAAGAGTCCAATATTTAAACCGAACTGCTTTCGCTAATCGACGAATATCGAGTGAAATTAAGAATGGTCGAGCTCTACTGGGTATCGACCATGTTCAACAGGCCGCCGTGCCGCCTGATGGCAGGCGTATTTAACGTGACGTCTGCGAAATTGCCACAGCACGGATCTGACACATCGCATCAGTGCGCACCAAGCAAATCACAAATATTCAATGACATATAAATACTATATGATTTTTCGTTCAAACTACTTTGGATAAAGCGCTTTAGCTGCAGAAACGAAATCAGTCAATCAATCAATTCGTCAGTCGGTTTATTATGCGTTCGTCTTGTAGGTCGCATTAGGCGTCCTACCCGTCCGTCGATCTGCTTTTAACTCCAATTAAACACATAAAAATTAGGAAAACGATGTAAACGTTTTTTTGTAGTTTTCCGTTTAAAAGGTCAAAAGTCACTGTCATTAGAAGTCAAAAACATCGTAAAAATGATGCATTTCTGGAGTAATGTCGACTTCGGCAGCCCGCAGTCTGTGTGCTTTATCCGCGATACATGAAGCGTTCTTGGGGTAGCATGCAACAAACTACAGAAATTTAATGCTTGGACTTGCACCCGTGGCTAAATATTATGCTTCACGCTTATAATACAGAATTATGGCAACGGCCGCGAATCATGTCGGCACTTGTCCTACTTGGCGTGGAACAGAGCGCTGGCATTAACGCGATGACTGCGGACGCTTCTCGTCAGAACGCCGGATGGCTACCACGTCGCGCTGCAGGGCATACATGTACGGGAGCTCTGCTTGGCGTATCTGGGACAACTATCTCGCGCATGGATCATTGCTGCATGGTCTGACGGCACCTCGTCCGTCCATCCATCACCGACCATCCTCTCCGAGCTCCATGCTCTTACCTCGTGTCAGTCATTCATTCGTTCTAGCAGACACGCAGCAGCAGCAGTAGCGGTAGCAAGATGCTTATTCATGATAGCAACGTCAGCTGTGCACGTTTGTGTCGGCGACGGTCTGGCTTGAAAGTTGATGTTGTCTTGGACTTCTGCATAGGGGCATTCGGTACAGTGTGACACGATTAGTCCACACAGCTACGATGTGAACTCACGACTATGCTGGGCGTATAGAACAAACTTTTTTTATCTTACACTGATGTTAGCTAGACCACGATCTGGTCAAGAAAAGTAAGACCTCGATTTTTAGCCTTAAGACCACATTCCTGCCAGCGACAACGCACTGTTATAACAGAACGGCATGACTGCTGTTAGGTCTACAGTGGATCTTGAAGAATGAAAAACATACGGTACCGTAAACAGTTCAATACTTCGTAAAGAAGATTCTTTTGCGCGATTCACTGTAGCCCTGAAAGTTTGCTTGTGCAGCACAGCATGACGCACAAAATTCACAAACACACGACAAGTAATTTGAGCTAAGCTCACGCACATGAAGCGCGATAGCAACGGTGCTGCCACCTGGGCAATCGTGTACAGCATGCAATAAAATAATAATGCGTCCTGAAGGAGTACCCAAATTTAAAACCCTCCTACGGAAGACTTTTTAAATTTAAGAGGTCGAAATTTAAATTGTTAAAAACGGACTTTCTATGCTAAAAATTACATAGGCTTACGCAGGTATATCTCCAGCTATTTCTGCGCAATTTACTCTTGAAATGTGCGCCGAGGCCGAAATTTTCAAAAAAACTAAAATTCCCTATCATGTAAGGTTCAAGGTCGTTCAAGGTCATCGATGTTAATAAATCTAAAAAGCCTGTCGCCAGTGCTTGTTGTGATAAGCAGCATGTATGTACCTATCTGCAACCGTTTTCACGCTACACGAGCCAATAGCAGTAAAATAACCACTTTTTAGGCGAGTACCCTTATTTGACGCCCGCGTGCGCAGGTCTCCTTGAACTTAAAAAGTCTGGACTTGGACTGCTAAAATCTACGTTTAATGCTGAAAATTTTGTATGCAGGTTGTCTGGGTCTGTCGCTATCCATTTCGGCGCAATTCACTCTTAAAATGTGTGTCGCAGCCCGCAATCACGAAATATTTACGAAAACCTTTATTTTTGGGTTTTCAAAGTCGTTCAAGGTCATCGATGTTGATAAAATTAAAAAGCCCATGACCAGTGCTTGTTATGATAAGCAACATGTCTTTACCTATCTGCAACCGTTTTCACACTAGACGATCCAATGGCGGCAAAATAACGTCTTTTTAGGGGTCTACCCTTATTTGACGCCCTCGTTCGAAAGGAACCCCTCACCCAGGGCTCAAAATTTTGTCACGAAAAACTAAAGTTTGGGGGCAGTTAACAGTGAAGGTTTCGTGATCTTAGCTTGCGCCGTTTTGATAGGGCTCAAAAGTGTGACAGACGGACAGACGGACAGACGCCCAGGCCATGACTAAGACGCGCGAAGCATTCTGCTATCGCGCGTAATAAAATAAGCTAAACGATAGCATCAACCAACTTTGCGTATATATCTTTTATGACTGAAATGCTCTCAAATGACATGACTGTCGCGGGACTTCTCTACTGAATTTTTCGTTGGGTTGAACAGTACAAGCCGGTCATGGACAGAGTGATCTGTCTGAGTAGTGAAAGATAGTGTGCTCGCGTCGGCGACTTAATTATCGACTGCATCGCAGCATGGGCAACAGCCAGACGCCGAGAGTCTGCAAGATCGATTAGTATTTAAATTGCTACGAACAGATAATTTACGCAGCGCTACGCGTACAGTACAGTAGGTCCTTAGTTTGATGTATAAAATTCTGCGACGCCAATCATTCAGTTCACCGTGGGCTTTAACAAGAAACCAGTTTGTGTATAGGGCTAACCGTACGAAAACCGATTTTCAACTACGAACTACAACTTACAAACTTTTCGAATTCTGTATAAGCGTGTCTCGTTTGCTTTCTGTTATTGCAATTGGATTCATTGTCGAATGTACATTTTGATTGTATTGCTCGTTGTACATGAAGTGCCGTAGCTTTGGAGGCAATAATCTAATAGCTGTAGATCGTTTCGTGGTTTGGTTGTTTTCTCGAGATCATCACTTTGTTGTATTTGATTGGCGACAGAGATTGCAAAAGTTAGTTTTTTTACACGATTTTTAAATCAAAATTAACACCGTTTAAAAATAAAAAAGACACTTATGGAAAACTTACATTAGACGTGGGATCTATAATAGTTAGTTTAAAGCAACCTGAGCAGTAACGATCATAAAATGTGTCAGTAGCCTATTGCTTAAGTTCAATGTCAGCAACATATTGCAGTTGCGACACTCATGAGTGACAATAGTACAATCGGGTAAGTCCGAAATGATTTGATAGCAAACATATGATTTCAAATCGTAAATTACACACATCGCACGTTAAAATCAGAATGAGCCTTGAATACCAATCAAACATTACAAGGTGCTAGACGTACATGCGTTTGGATAGACGTGTGATATGAGAAACAGATCGAGCGATAATATAGCACAGCTCACGACCCGCTAACAATGCCTGTTAGGTCGGCGCACTGAATACAGTATTTTCCAAATGCCAATTCTTGTGCAATGTACAGCACGCAAACCGCGGTTTTTTTCCAGTGCAACATGGATGCAGCCGGCGACAGCCATTAAGCAGATCTTTGGCCGCTGGAGTCCACGTGATGTGGAAGCGGAGTACTGGTACACATTTGCACCGACATTGGTTTTTCGTGTTGCTATTTCTCCGTCTTTTGCTTCTGTTAAGTTTCACCCACATGTAGATGTGGAAATTTCGGCCCTTGCATTTGGCCATTTCTGGCAAATTGGGCCGAATCCGCTTTCGGTTAATTTTCCAAATTTGGCAAAGTTCAACCCAGCTGCAGTGTTACTCTTGGCCGAAAATTACTGCTAAAATAAATTCCAACCTTGAGAAACAGCGTGATTAAGAAATCACTAAGATCTCTTCACAGAAAGCTGCGATGCCTACATGTGTCGTCATACGGACCTACAGCAGCTATGAAGACAGACGTTTTGCAGCTGCAGATAGGCTGTGGAACAACCTTTCAACTTTTCTGAGACAAACTGATATCAGCTTTGAACAGTTTAAACGGCTGCTGAAAACATTTTTTCGGATGTTGAGAGCGCGGCGCATTGTGGCTAACTGTTAAATTGCGTCTTCTAAGTCATCTTACTTATTTACTTGCTTTTCATTGCGTTTTAGTCTCTCTAAATTTTCCTATTTTTCTCAATTTTCAATTTTGTTTATGAAGGGAAAATTTCAACAGATGTCTCTATCGTGTGTCGACGGATGAGTAGATCGCGTGCATGCGAGCATGCAGCGGTGCGACCGGAAAAATTTTCCCCAGAGAGAGAAGATGTTACTGTGTTCAGCAGAAGACGCCGCGAATGAGCCGGAAACACGTTAATGTGCAGGCCTGAGAACGATTCTGAGAACAAGCTGTGCCTATTCGTATTCATCATAATACGACTTTTGTAGGATTCTGTTGACGTTTCGGCAACCGTTGTTGCATTCTTCGACTAGATGTCGCCACGGCAAACAAATTGTCGTTTATATAGGACTTTTCATCTCGGTTTGTCGACTTGTCTTGTTCTTTTCTCGCCCTGTATCACCTTTACCGGTTTTAATTAGCTACTTATCGTTTCTATAAAAAAACTTCATGTTTGCACTATTTCAAAAAAGTGGCCTTTGGAAGTCATAGAACGGGGGATCACGTGACAAAGTACAGGACTTTCTACGCTGCTAAGATAGACTTGTATTGATAACTTTTACATAATAAGACAATAAACGTTTTGCTCTTCATTTTTACCCCTAAACTGTCTGTCAGAGAAACCTCAACTATACAGGTCTGCAATTACTCCCACATTGATGCTACAACGGTAAACTAGCCTAGTTACATCTAGAATAGCTTGATTAAATATCATTCATTTCAAAAGAAAAACTCGCGTGTCTTGCGTTCGATAAATTCGAAAACTACACATAGCTCGTGATCAAGGCGATTGCCCGTCGTTGTCGCTGTAGTCGCAGTATTTAATAGTACGGTTAATAATGGTTCTTATGGTTTGTACATGCTAGAGAATAGCAAAAATGCAGGCCTAAATTGTACAGTAAAATAAGCTTTAAAACATGCTTATCAACTCTGAACTTTTAAAATTAAAAAAACGTTAAAGTTTTATAGCGATTTTGACACTGTTTTTCTGTTATTTTACGCCTAATAATGCTAACTAATTTCATTTTAACTTAGAAATCCGACGATCGGAAAGCGACTTGCATGTGTCGGTTTTTCGACCTCTGTCGCTGGTTCTTGATTACGCATGCGCGCGCAGAATCTGAACTGCGTTCGTTGACTTCCTGTCGTGCTTGCACCGAGTCGACGCCGCGTGTGTCACAAACGTCTTGGAACACGTCTGCACCGCAGCTGCTGCGCGTACCCTAACGTAGTGATGGGCCGTACATACAGTACCGGTAATGTAATTACGATGAATGCGAAATGGATGACAAACTCTCGCTATACGGTTTAGTGCTGTATGACGTCATAAATTACAATGACGCCATATCCGCAGCAGACTTATATGAGTCAGTAAAAATGTGCGTTTCAATGATGTATAAATCGTGGAAAATATTGTCTAATAAGTCGAGACCGGAAACGTTTGGGACGGCTTTCGACCCCTCGTAGGTGTCACTATTACCATTTTCATTCATCGTCTACAAATATGGTATAAGGTATTTTAATCGGCGTAAAAACTAGGAAGAAGACTGCAGATTGTGGAAGAAAACACTGGATACAAATACAATGCTGTTCTAAAACTTAAGAAACGAAGATGAGCACATCACTTGCCCATAAGTTCGTAGCCAAAAAACAGCGACGCAAAAAGTGACTTGTACCTTTCGCTTCCACTACCTTACAATGATTCGCAAAATGTTATTTGTTGTTTGAGTTATATCCCATTTGCGCAATGAAGCTGGCTTGTTAAGCTGGCTCGTCGAGCGCTCGTTGAGCACTTACCAAGACAATTCAAGTATACAGATTGCAATAGCGTAGCTCGTCAAGCATTTGTCAAGCATTCATCAAGCACACATCATGCTAGCTTGTCGCAGCAGCTAGATGAATGGTTGCAATATCAAACATGTTTGACATTGCAAGCATTCATCCAGCTGGCTCGACAAGCGCTCGACGAGCTAGTTTATCGACGAGCGCTAGACAAACTGGCTTGATGATCTAACTATCTCGTCGTTTAAACAGTGCAATATTGCAAAAAAATAATGAAGCCGGCTCACTCGTCGAGTCAGCTTCATAGTGTAAACGGGGTACTAAAAGTAGACTTAAGAAAATAGTAACTGTTAGCCTACGCAAACAAAACAAAAATAGTATTTTTTAGTTTAGTTTAGTTATTTTTATTTTATTTTATAGCGTAAAACGTAAACCCCTAAATACGCCGAATCGGACTGTCGAGCACAGAAACTGCTGTTCACAGTATTTCGATATTTGTGAATCAGCGCATCTCTACCGCCGATCAGTGCCTCCGCAGCAGCAGCAGCCGATAATTAAAATGAATGAAGTGCATAGATCGACCGAGTTGCTCGACCCCGCGACCGGTTAGTACGTGGATGGGTGACCCTGATGTCGTGCATAGATCGACGTTAGCGTGTCTGTGGCCAGCAATGCACGCATGGCACGGCCACACATCGACTCGTCGTCGGCTGCAAGTTTCTGTCGACGTTGGAACCCCGCCGCGCCTGTCGGTTCAGTCGCCTGCCCAAAGTGCAGACTTCTCGATGAATTCAGTCGAGTGCTGCTCGTTAAGTCAGCAAGACGTCACGCTCGTCATGATAACCATGCATATACAGCAGACGTTCTACATCGTCACCAAGGAAGCCACCGCTCGCAGCATATCTGTTACCTTGACTGTGCAGCGCCCTGATTTACAGCTTTGGGCGGGGAGTTAAAATATGTGCGTAGCTCTTTATGAGAACCCATCTCAATGCCGGATCATCATGGAATCGCACAGGTAAATGCGCCCGCCTTAAGTCCAGTTTGATGATCTGGATGGTACTAGTAAGTTACATACCGAAATGGTTTACTCGTCCGCAGTTGCCCATCCAAATTAATATTAACCGCGCCTAAGACAGACAGACAAACGGGCAGACGGAAGGCCAAGACCTTTTAGTATGACCTGTTAGAACTGCCGCATAATTGCATTAGGACAAACCGAAACACTGTAAATATTATTTTGCAGATTATATCACTGCCCGTAGTGCGACCTTTAGGGTTAAAGCTGGAAACTCCATCACTACAGCAGGCACAGTGGAGTTGAGAAACATGTTTTGCGCTTGATTTTATCCGCGTTCTGAATTGCGAGCTGTTTTTCTCGAGTTTACCGCCGCCAGAATATTGCAGCATGCAGAAGGCGGCGAAATCTGCGCCGAGCAAACGCGGCGCTTTGTAATCGGCGTCGACGTCGGCGTAAATATTTTCATTAGGAAATAATCGTAGAAAAAGTCGAGAGAGAGAGAAAGATAGCGTGCGTCGAGTGAGTGGACCCGGGACTACAGCCCTGGTCGTCACATTCATCAGCACGTTTATCGATGCTGGCGTGCGATTATTTCAACGCAGTTACCGCTCGTAAATTAACGTCGCTACCGGGCGTGGAATGACAAACAGAGGAACGGATCCGCTTGGCGGACTGAGATCCGCGGAGATGAGAGTTCACGCAAGATCCATGCGGACTTTTATAGATTGGCCGTTATCAGTAACAAACTTAGATTCACTGCGTGTGCGTCCAAAGTTTTTCATTTGCGACTAGAAATACTTGCTTAGCTGCGTTTTCAATGAATTTAACGTTCTGTTTCACACTGGCGCCTTCGCAATATTAAACAGTTAATAGATTTAATGGTTGCCATGGTTTGCAGATACGGCACCAGAAAATCACAAACTACTACTCGTCGACTAAAGGCTTGTTTCGCCAGTTGAATATAATCTATTAATTATACAGCCGATGAACTAATTGCCCGTTTCTGATACTGTTTTGTAGGTTATAGGCTACGTACTGCCTATTTGTCTATTTTGTGTGTGTACCTTTAGGTAGGCCTACAAGATCTGCAGAAAAAAATATCCCCAAACTCAGTGACAAAACTTTATCACGAGAATACCCTACACTGAAAATGTGTATTAGGTTGGATTATTTTTATTAGTTTTATTGACTGTTAATTTGTTCCATTGTGTAACAGCGTATTGTCCGTTTTTTCTAAATTAAACTTCGAACAAATGAATAAATGAATAGGATAATGTTTTTGCCCCAGTCTGTTAGTTCGTTTTTTTTGTTTGCAAGTAACTAAAAATTACAAACAGCTTTCAATGATTTTTAGAAAAGTTGGGCGTGATAAACAATCGATTACCTTTTTAATGATTTGTTAATCTTCTCCGAGTGCTACTACATTAAGCCTAATTCTACTGTTGTACTGGCTCCTGTCTGTAAAAAAATCACATTAATTAACTGCGAACATTCTCTCGTTTTGTTTAGTTACCAATTATGTCACTATACAGTAGATAATAGTAAGAGCCTAATATTATATAGCTGCGCGGCGAGAATGCAGGTGGGAATTGCGGAATCCGCACAACCACCTCAGCTGCTGCGGACGCTGCGTTCACTGGGCTGTGACGTCACACAGTCTAAGGCTGGCCGACACGTCGCATCAATAACAATTAGGCGCGTAAACAGAGAAGCCGAGAAAGAGAGAATTATTGCATAGTAGCTTGGTTTGTAGTTTTGCCGACGTCGCAAGCAGCTGTTATATACGCGAACCTATAACAGATTACTAACTGTTATCGCGTGACAACCAGCCACTTAACCCACTTTGCTTCACTAGAGGCTACATAATTATTATCTTTGTCAGTATTTTGTGTTCTAAAAAAGTAACTGTTAACGTTTGATGATAATAATAACTATCGCTAAGGTCCGATTTCTCGTTCTTTCAGTTCACTAATCAGTTAACTGTCTATCGGTTAGCGTTGACTGAAGTTTTGACTTTAGACGATTGTTCAAGATAAGAATCAGAAATCGGCGTCAGGCTTGAGTATAGAAACTCATCATCTTCCTCATCATCATTATCATAAATGATAACAGCAATAACACGGTATTTCAAAGATTCATTTTTCTGTACCATTTAACGTCAGATAACGCCTATGCAGATGCCAGGCCTACTATTTTGAAATGTTGTTGTGGGTCTTGAAAACTACGCTTGGGCTAGTAGGCCTAGATGAGGCATTGCAGGGGAAATCTAACCCAAGTTGTAATTAATTATTGATAAAACTATAACTAACATTTTTTTTATTTCAAAACACAGGCGCTTTAAAAAATACAAGTACAAGTACATAAAAAACTTAGTAAGGCTAAAACATTGAGTTTTGGGGCTCTGAAATGCCAAACTGACACAACTGTGGATTTAAACAATCCTACACTACAGTAGTGATCCAAAACTGCAGTGGTCCAAAACTCACAGGAATAATAGCGCATAGTAGTCTACTAATTACTAAAATGCACACGAAAAATCAAATAAGTCCGTCTTGGTGATGAGTGATCTAAATCTAACTATCGAACTTCAATCATCATTAGGCCAACAACAATCAAAAAGGCCAGTCTCTTTCACGCACACGTGCGTCGGATTGGTGTCGCGCTAGCAAGCAGTTGCTGCAGCTGCTGCGTCAAGTTGATTGCGGCAACGCTGCTGGACGAACGGCTGCAGTGCTGATGAAGACAAAGGCGCCATCGGTCGAGTGAGGAGTGCAGCTGCAGCGGCTGGCGTAATGAAGTCATTCAGGTCAGATGACTGACATCCGTTGAGAGACATACGCACTACGAGTATATACATGAACTGTAAGCGCGGGTTGCAGATGCTGCCAGCTAGCGAGTAGCGACGATTAAGCACGTTACTGTGACGTCACTGCGACGTCACCGCATCTCAACAGCACACTGACATTCAGCCAATACGTTTAACCCCTTAACCGCACCACTCCTGGACAGTGACACTCTAGCTGCAGTATTTAAATTCGCACTGTGTCTCAAAAAACATCCCCGACATTTTTGATTGTAACTTCAACAACAGTTATCAGATTCTAATAATTTCTGGTGTGAATATTCCTGACACAACTTGCCATTAAATGACCATTCAGCTTCCCATCTCACCCAATGTTTGCCTCTGCACTACCAAGAGAATGAGACCAAGCGAAATATGCGTTGAAATACGCAAAAACGTGTAAAAAACATTCCCGACATTGTCGATCATAACTTAAAGAAATATCATCACATTTTAACAATTTTTGGTCTAAATATTTCTGACACCACTGGCTATTAAACGATTGTTTAAGTTTTCCCCTCATCGAAAAAAACCCACGAGTAACTCATGGGAAACTCATGGAATCCCATGGAAAAAACATGGACTCCATAGGAAAACCATGGATTACCCATGAAATTGGTTGACGCAAGTTACAAAGTAAATGTGAACCCATGTGTCGTCCATGGGTTTCTTATGAAAGTTCATGGAACTCCATGGAAATGACATAGACTCCATCAGTGTACCCATGGCCCGAATCCATGGACATCACATGGACTCCGTGAAGTTGCCCATGAAATTCATGGAAATGATATAGACACCGTGAATTTTTCTATGTAATCCATGGACATAACATGGACTTCGTGAGTTTTTCCAAGAAATCCGTGGACATGGTATAGACGCCGTGTATTTGTACATGGGCTTATCATTTTCATGGACATAGTGTTTTTCATGGAATAGCACACAGACAAAAAATATGAGTAGGGCAAGTTTAAAAAAACATAAAAACCCCAAAAGTCCAATTGTTATTTGTTGTGCAATTTGTAATGCAAAACAAATTTAATTTCATATTTTAATCGCGATTTTTACGCGCGAAAGCAGAATGCTTCGCTCGTCTTTGCCATCGTCTGGGCGTCTGTCTGTCTGTCCCTCCGTCTGTCTGTCACACTCGTGATCTGTATCAAAACGGTGCAAGCTAGGATCACGAAATCTTCACCGCGGGCTGCCACAAGGTCTCTAGCTTATCGTGACAAAATTTCGTGCCACTGGGTGCAGGGGTTCCCCTCGAACGAGGGCGTCAAAGAGGGGTACCCCCTAAAAAGACGTCATTTTGCCGTTATTGGCTCGAATA
>Ga0056128_1000780_pt1 | contig 31654 bp, 21 predicted proteins | sample WorMetLIZISLAND2_FD_71113 | JGI IMG/M metagenome (GOLD analysis project Ga0056128, IMG submission 71113) | Marine gutless worms symbiont microbial communities from Max Planck institute for Marine Microbiology, Germany - Olavius geniculatus... ...
GTCGTGAGTGGTCGGTGAACTCGGTCGAGGTGTTCCCGACTGTTTTGAACTGTTCAAAATAGTCGGGAGTGATCGGGAATAAAATGCGGTCGTGTGGAGGACGTTATGAGGTCGTCAAAGGTCGTTTGGTGATCGTGCGGTAGTCGTGAACAAGTCGGTGGAAGTCGTGCTTTGTCGGCAAATATTTAGGACGGCCGAGGTAACCAACTTCTTAACGACTTACTAACGACATACTTACGCCTTGTCCCGCCTACTGACGACCCATCAACGACTATCCACGTCATAGTACGAGCTTTCAAGTCCTGTCTGGGACTCCATAACGACCACTCACGACTTTTGCACGTCTTCACTACGACTGTCGGCCATCGACCATAAATACTGGGCATTTCGCGTGGCTTGTCATTTGACGTGTAGACTTAATGTACAGATGTAATAAACGTTTTTACGTTTTTTTTATATTTTGGTTCTTTTTTTACTTTTTTAAAAGTTTTTAACGTTTTTTATTTAAAAAAACCTTCATTGAAAAAATTTTATCAAGTTGTTGGAAAAGCAATTTCAAAACCACAAGAAAAGATTTCATATGCCATAGATGTGGTAATTTACTTTCTCTAGTGATACAGGGTTTTATGACTATACAGTTGAATTAAATTTTAACTATTTCGAGCTATAATGAACCTACAGCATTAAACATTAGCTTGAACAAATAAAAGCTGCCGTTTTTTATTCAACGTTTTAAAACCTTCTATGTCACTTTTTAACGTTTTTTCACTTTGTTATGTTTTCGTTTTTACGAAATTATTAGCCTACTGCTCCTCGAAATGACAACAACGCTTATGGACGGCAGACGGTCGTGCTTACGTCATAGTAGACGTCATAGCAAACGGGACAGTCGTTACAAGGTCGTTAGCAGGTCGGGAATAGACGTCAACAGCTCGGGAATAAACGTTGATAGGTCCGTAGTTGGTCGGGAGTAGTCGGGAAAGATCGTTAGCAAGGCGGCGTATGTCGGGTATCTAGTCGGTTTAAAGACGGCGCTGGAGCGGCCGGAAGAAAGCGGGAGTAGTCATTAGAAGGTCGGGAGCGGTCCCGTCCTCTCCAGACTGAAATCAGATCGGCAGTGGTCGGTAACTTTCAGGTCGTGGAAGAACGGGACTTCAGGACGGCTAAGTGTGACCGGGGCCTTAGCGACGCGTCGTAGTGAGGAGATCGCGGACTGCTGTCGAGATGAGACTTTCTGCGAGATGACAAGCTTCCGGCGACGTGCGGACGCACGAGCGCACGGGCGCACGGACGGACATTATTTGACCGTGGCGTGAAACGCGCCAAGATTGATGACGCGGTCAATTGCAGTGGCGTGGCGTGATGTCTGTCCCGCTGTCTTGTGCTGGCACCGCGGGTCAACGTGGAATTAGCTGCCACTGACCGGCATGTCGCTGGTCCATCGCCACCAACCACGTCTCAGTGAATTGCCGATAGATTAGCTTTCACAAAATTACCTGCCCGTGAATCAGAAAGCGGAATAAGCTTACCAAGATTTTTGCCATTGTAACTTCACAAAATATTGACTAATTTCCAAAAAAAGTTTTATAAGCACAATTTTTCCGAAAATCTGCACATTAACGGATCTTTCGATAGTGAGGCTGTTTAGGCCAACTGTTTCATACACTAAGCTCGGACACATGTCTTGATTGGCCTGTATTCAGCTGTAGCATGTGTTTATGTTGAGTGTAATGGATTTGAACTAATCATATCTCTCACTGATGCCGATGATGTAACTGTTGCAGGCTGAAGCAGGGCGTGGAGTGTGACGTCATCAACGACAATGACGTCATGGACGCGGCGGCCTGCTTCACGCTGGCTGACGGTCGCTCGTCCGCCTGTGAGTCGCGTGACCTCAGTCACATGCATACGAGCAGCAGTTTCGACCCTCTACAGTCGACTCTGGCACATCGCTTCCGTTCCGCCGGCGGCTACACGTGCGTCACTCTGCTGTCGCCCGACCGCGACGACCTCCTGCCCGAACCACCGGAAATGCTAATGGCGGCGGCGCCCCCCGACAACGCGCTTCGCTGCATGGAGCCGCTGCTACAGACCGGAAGTAGAAAACCGATTAGTGAGCATGCGCGACGAGCAGCTGTAAACACGGACGGCGTGTGTAGCACGTGCGTCGCTAAACACAGACACTTGCAATCCCAGCATGCCCCTCGGCGACAAACCAACATGGCGTCGCCTGATGACGTCACCGAAGTCGGCTCGTGAGCCGTTTTGCGCCTGCGCCTTTTTATGCGTTCGTCCTGAATGGCTGCATTACACGCCCTGCCCGTCCGCCCGTCTGTCCGTCTCTTTTTTCGTCCGTCTTGTCAATTTTGTATGGGTTCTTAACTGAAAAAGAAAAATGCATGATGTACCAGTTTTAGTTTAAAAGGTCAAAAGTTGAGGTTATAAGGCGTCAAAAATACTAGACATATTGCCCCATATCTGTCGTGCATATTCACTTATCATCAGCAGCAACAACATCATTATCGTGTATTACGCCAGCAAGGCAGCAAATCACAATATAAAAACACACACAACATGCAATCATAAAAATGCGTAACGGCTTAGGCTCTGGGCGGCTCAGGCGCCGACTGCGAACTAGCCCTAACTTTTGTGCGGTGATCTACGTTACTCTCAACGCCTATAACACTCGGCAACTGAACGGACGTTCGCATATCATGTCGGCACTCGGCGCCGATATCGTTTCTTGTTTTTTATCGTCTGAACATGTCGAGATTTTCAAGATAATAAAATGAATTTAAATATAACGTTTAGTTTCAATTAACGACAATTTTATGTTTACTTCGTCTGCTAACGTCAAAATTTTATACTATGCAGATTATATTCCGTTTTGACTTTTTGCCACGATGTAGGCTAGACTTACGCCGCGTTATTTATGTCGTTAAGTAAGCTATTTTATCCATTTATAATTTACTTATTTGCGCCTATGCCGTTCACCGGTAAATGAATGAACTGGTTGCAGTTTATTATCATGCAATTTTAGACAAAAGGCCCGATCACTCAGTTTGCTTTGTAATAATGCTATAAACATACATTTCATCGCAATCTAAAGTGTAGGCCTACTATGCGACTGCAACGAGCCATAATAAACGCTAGATTGCGATGAAATGTGCTCATTTCATAACCGTGATCAACGGAGTGTTCTGCCTGGGACGCGCGATATAAATAGGCCTATACGCGAGAAGCGTTTTAACCGCCACGCTTGACTGGAGTGAGATTAATACCCCGTTTACACTATCAAGCTGGCTCGACGAGCTGGCTATATGTTAGCTGGACGAGCCAGCTCGATGTTTGCTCGATCGTGTAAACGGGGTATAACACTCCTGCCACTGTGGTGAGCGACAAGAGGTCGAGGTAGGTCATAAAATAAACCACTAAAAGTCGCGCTACAAATATGTACATTGTTTTTCTAGTTGCAGGTTACATTATTTTTTGTTGTGATCTTAGTCGACTTTCAAATGCCAATTGTTACAAAATTGTACATATTTTTGAAACCGATATATAATTACTTAGTATCGTATTTATGCAAGTACAAGCCTACAAATGTCATTGGTGATAGTTCAAGCTCATAAACAGTTTAATGTCAACTAAGCATGAACGACCTGCTAACACTGGTTATCACTATCGCGCCAGGGCGTGCGTCTGTCAGTCAGTCTTTGCTGAGAGAAGATAAATTAAAACTGCGCTTGGCGACACGTCGTCAGTGTTGAGACAAGGGAAACAAGCGTAAAACCTCATTATACACATCTGACACGGCGAGCGGCAAGTTATTACGCGACCCGACTGCACGCCCGGCCGTCACTACTGCTATCTGTCTGTCTGTCTGTCCGTCCGTGTGCTCGGCTGCGTCTGTCTGTCGGCCAGTTATCAGTGGTCAGCGACCGTGTCTGACCAGCGATTGCTCTGTGTAGCCGTGCAGAAAATCGTAGCGTCGGTGCCCCATCATAGGATCGCCCTCAAGAAGTCTCTCTCGGCCGACAATTTACTGGAAAAAATCCGCCCCGCCCGGCGGCCGTCCGGGCGGGACGGATTTTTACGGGTAAATTGTCGGCCGGGGGAGACTTTTCTGAAGGGCAATCCTATAATGAGGAGACTTTTTATGAGACCGGCGATATTTTAATAAGGTGAAACATATCAACTCCGTGATTATCTGTCCCCGGGCGGATTTTTCACGGGGAGACATTTTATTGTGACATCGGGCATCCGTGCCGCTGGTTCGTCGGTCTATCCGTCGCTCTGCCTGGCTATCGGTCGACGGGAGAAAGGAAGCAAGCGCGGATAAGGTCTGTTTTATAGGCAAGCTTGACCGCACGGGCTGGCTGTCGGTGGCAGGTCGGCCGGACACCAGTGTGTGTCGCTGTGTGTGAGGCGTGCGTGCGTGTAAGATTGGCATCGTCAGCGACTTTCAATTATTGTCCCACTCACCACCACTAAGACCAACCCCTTCTTCCGCCCTACACGACCACCCATTCCGACTACATCCCTCCTACCTCGTCAGATGTCCGATATGTCTGAGCGAAACGTGCCGGTCAGATGCATGCATTCGACGTAACAGGCTCGCCTGAACTGTAAAATGAAGTTAATTATTACCGCTTTTTGCTATGGAATGTTTTCGAAAAACACCCCCTCCCAAACGAATAGAGAATAATAATCAATAGTTTTCTGTGCGTCATTAACAACGTCTGTGTAAAGTTTAAATTTTATGACGATCTCAAATTATCGTCTTCTCCGCTTGCGTTTCGAGTGCTAGCAAGTGACCAAAGTAATTCAGTAAGAAGCGAAATCGTTGATCGGTGCTGTTTTCTGGTAAATCATAATCACAAGAAGGCAAGTGAAAGTTTTGGCTGCAAGTTTAACTCCCCAAATTTCCCCTTACCCTTTAAATCTGTTTTAAAAATCTGTTAGTACTACAACCACTTTTCCAAGTTATGTACATGTATATTTGGTATTATACGTAAAGTGTATTTGCAATAAGGCTAAAGCTATAAAGCTATGAAATAATTACTCTATGAAACCATGCAGCTCGTTAGTTTGGTCAACGGATGCGTGACATGTGCTGTGATGTTGACTATATACAGGGTGGGCCAAAAAACGGACCTGTTTGAGCATTGACACTCAGCGATGGTTACCCGTAGAAAAGCCTGTGATATGTCAAAAGTTTTAGAATGTTGTAGACAAAAAGGGCCCAGCTTGCATAGCAAATCATTTAAATACTCTTTGCCTAATTTGCATAAATCTTCATTACACCTGAAATTAGGCATTTGCCTGCACTCCCATGTGCCCGAGTACATTGAACTCAAAAACTCACTGCCAAAAAGTCTAGATTTAAATTGTGTGAATTATTCAGTGTGAAGGCATTGCAACAGATGGCATGGCCACAAAATTTCAGTAATTGACCAGCTAAAACGTGTGCTAATCGAATGCTGGGCTCAGCTGATCCTGTACAGATTGACTCCAGCGATCGATCAGCTGCCTAAAAGGACTGATGACGGTTATGAATGCAAAAGCTGGGCAACTGCCTATGTCGAATTTTATCTAAACTCAACGTATGTGTTAATGACTGTTGATATTTCGCTGTATGTTGAATGAAAATCAACTTAAATTCATGCGTTACTGCCAATTTAGCATAATTTTAGGGGTGGGGCAGATTTGTGTAAATCAAGCAAAGAATATTTAAATGCTGAGACATGCAAGTTATACACTTCTTTTGTACACAATTTCGAAACTTTTGGCATGTTACACGCCTTTCCATTAATAAACATCGCTAAGTTATAAAAGCTCAAATATCCAGGTTAAATCCATGTGTTACAGTGAAATTTGGCAGAATTTTGGGGGTGACGAATATTTATGCCAAATTAGGCAAAGAATATTTAAATGCTTCACTATGCCAATATGTGCTTTATTTCTTACAGCATTCTGAAACTTTTGACGTATCACACGTCTTTCTACCACTAGCCGTCGCTGAGTTATCAATGCTCAAACAGGTCCGGTTTTTTGGCCCACCCTGTATTAATTACTGCGAGCGGCCAGATGTAGGCCTATGCAGAATTGCAGACTCGTCAGCAAAACTTTGCGTAGGCGCCGTAAATCGTAAGAAGCGATTGTAAAATATGGCGTGACGACATCAAACATTATTATGGTGACGTCCTGAAACCGCGTTAAGCGTCCTGCTCGTCCGCCCGTGTGTCTCTCTGTTACGTACAGCCTATTAACTTGAATTTACAACAAGAGGCGCTAAGTAGACTAATCGCCGGCTATAAGACACCCACTATGCAGAAAATTAAAATATTCAGTCCGTCGGGGGATCCGACATACATGTATTCTGCGGATCACGATCTGCAAGCTGACGGTAATCGACAATTCTGAGTCACGCAGTTCATCCAGTGATCTTGTATCTAGCCACCGTTATAGTAATATATGTAACAAAAAACTTACCAGTTTACAACTGTGTGTAAGGACGATGTGATGATATCAGTCCTCTAAAACAGCAAAAATTATTTGGGTAACCTTAGATGAGGCTATGCATATGGCGTTCTTACAAGCTGACTTTAGTTGGTAATCACTAACGTAGTCTAAAGCCTTCTTCATTTGATGTTATTTGTCGTATTAGGCCCACTTGCCGAAAATGTATCTGCTATGGTTTAGTTAATGGTAACAAGGAAGCTAATATATGACCCTGATATGACCCTGTGCCGACACAATATTCAGCTAACCACACACGGTTGCAAACTGTCCAACCGCACAGCACAACCTTAACCTTGACATTAGACATTTTAGCTAATTAAAGCTAAAAGATGGTGTAGCAGCTACTGTGCCATGGAGAACATTTACATCAATCTTGGATTTTTATGCCTTATTGCTTGAGTTATGTACGCGTGTAGAATGCACAGATGGGTGGCCGGATAATAAAATGATGGGACATTGATGATGTCTAATAAGAACGTGAACTTATCCGTGTGTTTGCCATTTATAAACCGTAACTGCATGCATGAATGATCCGGCTGTCGTCTTGGCCCTACATTCGTTGTTAATGCACTCGATTTTAGCCTGAATAGTCTATTATGGCAATGAAGATTCGATACAGCAGGCCTATTGTATTTTGGTCCAAAGTGAAAGCAGCTATATACATGAGATCACCGTATAGTCATTACGCAGACCTTTACATTAGTTAAGCTTATATTATAGGCTTAGGTCTATCTGTTTTTGTGCACGTTCTAGGCAGTTCGGCCAAATCGGTAACCATTGGGCAAGTAGGCCTAATACGACAAATAAGTTGAAATAACATCAAATGAAGAAAGCTTTGGACTATGTTAGTGATTACCAACTAAAGTCAGCTTGTAAGGACGCCATATGCATAGCCCCAGTTAAGGTTATCCAAATGATTTTTGCTGTTTTAAAGGACTGATATCATCACATCGTTTTTACACACAGTTTTAAACTGGTAAGTCTTTTACATATATATTTGCTGTTTTATTGCCAAAAGTCGGGAATGAGCTTGACGCATGTAAAAAGCGCTATAGTAGGATCCGTTTCTTTACCTTTTACCTTTTTAAGGCAGAGCAGTATACCTCCGGTCGGGTACAGAACGTTGAATGTGTCTACTACTGCTGCTGCTCCTACTACGCTGCTGCTCATTATACCTGGAAATCAGGGTTGACTGTGGTAGACTTCGACTGACGTCATCTAATTGCCAAACTCTCAACCCGCATCTCCGTCAGATGCAAGGATCTTGATGATATTTGCTGTACAAGCCGAGGTATAGCCCATTTTGTCTTAAATTTTGTTGGCATGGCAACAAGGGTCGGTCGGGGTAAAATTCAGTTAGCAGCATTTGATGGCCCATTTCCGAAAACTCCCCCACAGATGCAAAAAAATTTCGCATATATCTCTTACACAAGCCGAGTTATGGCCAATATTGTCCCAAATTTCGTTGCCATGGCAAGGGGGTCGGTCGGTTCTCGAAAAATGCCATTGGCAGCATTCGATGGCTTATCCCCGAAGCCCCTATAGTTTTTAAAATGAATTTTTCGCAATTTTTGGCTGAAGCGCATATTTTAAGAGTGAGTTGCGACGAAATGGCTAAAAATAAACCAAGACAACCTAAAAATGAAATTTTTGGCATTTAACTCAGATTTTAGCAATTCAAGTTTCGACCCTCTATGTTTAAGGAGATATGCGCAAGTAAGCATCAAAAAAGGATATTCCCTAAAAATTGGTTATTATTAGCTCGACTAGCGTAAAAACAGTTGCATATGCACAGACATGCTGCTTATCATAACCAACATTAGTGACGAGCTTCTGAATGTGTCAACATCGATGACCTTTAATGACCTTGAACCCTGAACAGTAGAGGATTTCAGTGTTTTTTTGCAATTTTCGGCTGTGGTGCACATTTCAAGAGTGAATTATTGTGCCGAAACGGCTGGAGATAAATCTGGACGACCTGCGTAGGCGTATGAAATTTTTAGCATAGAACGTCTATTTTTAACAGTTTAAATTTCGACTTCTTAAATTGAAGGATTCTTCCGTACGAAGGTTTCAAATTTGAGTACTTTTTCAAAATGTATTATTATTTTATTGCATGCTGTACACGATTGCCCAGGTGGCAGGACCGCTGCTATCGCGCGTCACGTGAGCTTTTCTCAAATTGCTAGTTAGTTTAAAAGGTCAAAGGCGGCATATGTCAGGAGACGCTCCGTAGCTCCGAGACGGGTTCTTTTGAAGAGTTATACACACTTCTTACCTTATGACGTTTTTATGTTTTGTATTTTGTCGTTCACAGGCTGTCTGTCTACAAAAACGTCTGTCTGGTCCAACGCACCGATGGGTTTATGATGTCATTAGCCGTGTGTGTACAGGTAGCCTTACACCTTGCCACATAAGTACAATGCCATATAGATTGTGCCCAGCGCTTTTACCATTGTTAGGCCTACTGCTGGTACACGGATTACCTGTGTTTACATTTTGATAAAACTCGTTCTTTACCTATAGAGATAAGCTGCTGGGTACGACTGAGATAATCCAATTCGTGTGATGTTATTTCTCCCAAAATTTTGTTACAGTGCACTACCTTTCGACAATCCTGTCCAGTGTCCACCCTTAGCTCCTATAATTATTGTACTAAAAATAAATTCAAAACATTTCAGAACATTTTGATTCTGTGCTTTGTTTTGGTAGGCCTATGATTTATCCGCGCCTGCCTAATGCGCACAAAAAGTGAAGTTTTTCTTGTCGTTAAAATTGCAACGCATTGGGGGACTTTCCGCACCTTTCGCTTTTCGATGCAAAAATCTGCTCAATCTAGACAACAAACTTGTCTCCCAGGTTTTGCAACCGCTTTACTCCCATGAGCCAGTGATTGGTGAACATTGTCGGGTGCAAACAACTCGCAGTATCACGCTATAGTAATCATTTACATTATCATCACAGCAGCAGCAGCAACAGCAGCTGATATCGATGTAAACTGCACGATGAGCGCCAAAAAATAATTTCACCGCCTTAAAAAACATTCACATTTTAAACACATTGACGTCATCTGTTGTAGTTAATCTTTGGTGCAGATATGAGTGAAAATAAGAAATAAAATGGGAATCCTATTCCCACGGGAAGTGTTGTTTCATTTGACGAACTAGAAGAAAAATTAAAAAAAATTCAGTAGCAATGGCAAAACAATTTTTATTTTGGTAAAACGTTACAAGTGAATGAACTTGATGCAAAAGACGACTGTGACTAGTAACTACTAACTAACTAGTGACTGTCAAAGGTTAGTTAGGCTCCACTGGTAATTTGTAGGCTAGACCTACATGACTGGAAGAATGCTTGCATATAAATGAGCTTAATGAGACACGGCGACTTATTTGTTAAAAATCACACATTTTCCATAACCCCTGATCAATAACGCATGTAAGCCGTTACGAAATTGTGCAAAATTGTTTTTCAGGTTTTGAGAGAAAAGTCCTGCAAGTAGCTGACGGTAAAGATGTAGCGATCCTAGCTTGCGTCGTTTCGATAGGGCAGAAGTATGACAGACAGACGAACAGACGCACAGACGGACCCCTTTGTCATAGCAATACCGGGCTGGGCTGACGCCCTGTAAAAATAGCGAGTAAGCTTACCAGTTTGCATTAAAAATTAAATAATTTTGACATGTTTAGCCGGCCTATCTTTAGTACGTTTATGTTGCAAAGCCCCGCCTTTATGTTTTAAACGAAGACGTCGTAACAGTGGGCCGCGCGTATAGCCTGTACGGTATATATGGGCCTAAGCAGCGTCTTTGTCGGCGCTCACGTAGGTTCGATTTTTTTTTCACGCTCGATGACCGTGTGAAGCTTAGATTTGCTGTACTGTAAAAGGGGCCGTTCAAGTGTCGTCATAACAACGCAGATCCTCCCGACCCCATACAACAACGTGTAGCAAAAGCTGAGACATTTCATCCCACGTCACATGGATGCCTAATGAATTCGTTCACCACCCACCTAAACCTGTCTTTCAGCGTTCCAGTCCGTTACATAATGTCGAACTCCCCAGACAGCATATGACAAAGAATAATTAAACCTGCCGGCCCACCCACCAAGCGAGTTGCTCTAAACAAGAAAGTCAGATAGACAGATATGCAGACAGCGTAGGCTTCGAAAACACCGTGACGAACGCACGCACGACACCATATGAATGATCGCAAAACAATCTCCCCACACTACTCACTAATTACTGACTTATCGGCCTATCATTATACTTATATTCACAAGCCTAGGTGTATCTTGTTTCTATCGCAAGCTCGGTGATTTCTTCGTTTTGTTCGTTTTAGCACTATTTTATCAAAATTTATAAAGCTGTCCAGGCATTATGCGGTTGTCCTCAATTATTGTGACTTTTTAGCGACTTTAAGCTCTCTGTCTTAAAACATAATCAGTTCGTCTTTGGCTTCAACTGCGTTATCAACCGAAAAAAGTTAGGAAAAAATTCGGCCGTTAGATTTAGTGCTAAAAACCTTTTCGTGATGCGTGAACACACATACAGACGGACAGATGACTCAAAAACACTATGCCTCTGTCAATACGTTGGAGGCGGAAGCATAAAACATTTAAAAGTTCTAAAATATAGCAAAACGGTTATATTATTTAACAGAAAATTAGCAGTATCTTCAAGCCAGAAATAAAACGACTTTTTCGCGGTGTAAAAGTATTCCAGTGTTTTTTTAGTTTTGGATATTAATTCTGCATACAAATCGTTGCGGCGACTGAGATATACGGACGAAAATAACACCCCGACGCCGTGGGATAATGATGTGGGTGGTGGGTTAACGCAAGCTGTTACTGCTATATGTATGTAAACTGTGCCATGAATCGCGGCTTCACAATAGGGTGAATGAACGCTCGCGTGCTGACGTTACCGTTCCGACATCAAGCAAGCGCGTACTGCATCACAACGAACTGCATATTTTCTGCCCGTGATGAGTCCCGATGACCTCGGATAACCTGCGGTGACCTCTGCGGGTGACCTCTGGAGTACAAGACACGATGTAGGTCAGTCAGATGAGGTCAAGGTCGTTGTGTGTGAGGGTCAATAGCGGCTTGGTGTCGGGACAGTTGAATGCCGCGTCTTCACAGTTCATCATCATCATCATCACCATCCTCATCTGCTGCTGCAACCTGCTCATCAACGTCGCACCTGCGAGTAAGCATTGCTCCGTTTCATTCAGTCAGTACACAATTAGACTGAGGAAAAGTAAGAAAGTCTGAACGCGGCTTCTATGCACGCATCGGACTCGCAGTCGTTCACTGCCGGGTAAAACAGACAACTCTTGGCACGCTGTTTATTCACACGTGCGCCTCTGTCACCAATCAGTATAATTTGCTACCAAATTTTCGCAAAAAGCGGTGACGCAGGGCAGCTGGCAAGCTAACCACGGTGGGTTTACTTCATAAGACTATGCGTCACCTGTAAGCTTACATTGGCTTACATTGCCTGAGACCGGGATCGGTTTCGGAGCTTACGTTAGGCCTACTTCTCGAGTATGGGATCGACTGGTACTTGTTTGCTTTAGAAAACCTATTTGATATTTGCCTTAAAAACTTAGAATAACGAAATGGGACAGTGGGCACACCCTTTTCCCCTGTAATTCGAACTTTGGTCCCAAAAATAAAAAAAAGTTTGGTGTCTCTGCCCGTCTCCGAGAAAGCTGATTGATTTGACTGGCAGTACCTTCAAGTGGCTTGTGGCCTCGAGTTGAGTGATTTTGTGACATAATATACTGTAAGTTAGCCTTAAGTCATGCCTCAGTCTACTGCCTGTCAAAGGGGCGACCACTACACCATAACGATATTTTCTACGATCGTCATAAACAAAACGTTGTCGTGTCGGTAAAGCAACGACCATGTCCGCTCATGCTGTGAGCAATACCTGCATCAAACTATGTCTACGCGTGCTACTCGCTATTGGGTTATTATGCGGCCGTCTTAATAGGCCGCATTGCGCGTCGTGTACTGTCCGTCTGCCTATTTATTCGTCTATCTGTCTCGTACGGACTTTTAACTCGAGAACAAAAATAAAAGCAAAAGCAAAATCGGTGTTAACGTTCCACGGTGAAGCAGTATTCTAAGTGCTCATTCTCAGCTAAAAAAATTAAAAAGGTCCGGCTTATGGTTAGGGTTAGGTTCAAATTGTGCAGTTTGTTTGAAAGTCGAAGCTCGATTTAAATCGATTTGTGGTGAACCACTGTTGTACAACATGCTATGCAGCAAATAATAAGGTACTTGTTTGTTAATTCACCCGCATCCAAATTAACTGCTATATTTAGGCTTGGGGTGGGGTTAAGGTTAAAAATACGGTTAGGGTTGAGGTTAGGGTTAGGGTTAGAGTTAGGGTCAGAATTAGGGTTCGTGCTAGCATTAGCGTTAACAACAATAATTCAGGTGCGGGTGAATTAACGGACAATTACCAATAATAATAATAATAATAAGTAGGCTAAACATTTATATAACACACTATCATTTGGAGAAATCTCTAGAGCGCTGGATGTGCTGTCAATACAGTGTCATGTGAAACCGAAAAAATTTTTGAAAACGTTTAAAAGGGTCACGATTAAATGTGTCGTTTTTCTACGACAAGTTGTAAACATCAAGTCCAGACGAGTTATTTGAGCAAAGCTCATGAGACGCGCGACAGCCTAGTAGTTACTGTTCACATTAACTTCGCAGGTTGTCTTGGTCTATCTCCATCCATTTCGTCGCAATTCATTCTTGAAATCTGCGCCGCAGCCACAAATTGCAAAAAACACTAAAATCTTCCATTTTTGGGTTCAAGGTCATTCGAGGTCATCGATGTTGACACCACTAAATAGCTTGTCACTATTGCTTGTTATGATAAGCAGCATGTCTGTGCCTATCTGCAACCGTTTTCACGCTACATCAGCCAATAGTGGTAAAATAACCACTTTTTAGTGGGGTAGCCGTCTTTGACGCCGGCCCGCACAGGCCTCCTTGAATTAGGGGGTAGGGACTTAGACTGCTAAAATCCACGTTTAATGCTGAAAATTTTATACGCAGGTTGTCTTATCTAGAGCATTTCGTTGCAATTTACTGTTGAAATGTGCACTGCAGCCAAAAATTGCGAAAATTTTTTACCAAAACCCCTCTTTTGGGGGTTCAAGATCGTTTAAGGTCATCGATGTTGACAAATTTAAAATGCCCCTTACCAGTGATTGTTATGATATGCAGCAAGTATATACCTATCTGCAACGATTTTCACACTATAAGAGCCAATAGCGGCAAAATAACGTCTTTTTAGAAGGAATGCCCCTCTTTTACGCCCTAGTTCGAGAGGAACCCCTTCACTCACGGGCACAAAGTTTTGTCACGATAAACTAGAGTCCTTTGGCAGCCCACAGTGAAGATCTCGTGATTTTAGCTTGCGTCGTTTTGACACAATACTGCAGCGTGACGGACGGACAGACGAACGCCCAAACGATGGCTAAGACGCGTGAACGCATTGCATGCTGTCGCGCGTAAAAATTAGCAACAATTTAATATCTTGACACTGTATAGCTTGTTATTGTGCGACTTGGTGTCCAACAAGTCCCCAACGATTCGAAGTAGCGAGTTTGGGCATAACGTGTACTGGCTGAGATATCCAGCTGTTCGCTTTATGGTTGGTCATATTCGCTATGCATCATTTAGCATAGGTTTGTCCATTCGAAGATAGCTCTCCCGCCGGCAACAAAGAATTTTATCGTAGCCTGTAGCCTCATGTTGTCCTTTACGTCATAGCAGCTTTGGCTATTTACTCGTAGCTAAATGTTGCGCAGCAGTTCGTGTGGAAACTACAGCGAGTCATAAACGCTGACACAACTGCAGATTCTAATCACAACATATAATCAGATCTAATGACATTGCGAACTTTTTGACTATAGGAACATAGAAGCTCTTCGTCTAACGGTCCTGCATTGCCGACCTTAGCGACGTACGCGGAAAAGATAATCCGCGGCAGCAATGCCCCTTAGTGTTGGATTAGTTTTTGCTTTATTTTTTAGGGTAACATATCGTGTAGTTTTATCCTGGCAAAGCTATTGTGAAAGTTAATTATTTGTTCTAGTTTACCTGGTGATTGTAGAGCCGCGCAGACTAAAGCTTTGTTACTTTGGCGTATTTTGGTCTTATGGGACAACATGCTGCACAGCAGGTTTACGTCAGGTTGCACACTCGACATGAGTCCACAAAAATCAAAAGCCTACAACAAATATACATTACTTAGCCTCGTCAAGATGCTATTCTTCTTGATGTACGACTTGTAGTCCAACAATTCAGCAACAACTCGAAGTAGTGGGGTTTGGGCTTTAGCCATCAAGACAATGATGTATTTAGGTTAGTGCAAGTAAGTACAAGCTGGCAGCGGCAGGTCCCACGTACACTGCAGACGGACAGGTACACACACCTGTAGTCGTAGGTCAATCATTGGCTGTCAGTGTCCAGAAGAACCCACACCAACACATCCATCTACTAGCTGTTATCCACGTTCTCTCATTGCCCCAACCGGACATAAGCCGCTTCCAATAAAAGCCGTCCCTGGCATATTCCTTTTCTAAATACGTCCTTGTCCATTTCTGGACATTTTTTCTAAAACGAAAGCCTCCGTGGCAAAAAAACTGCAATCAATAAACAACAAACACTGCGATAGCAACAGGCAAGTCATTTAGCACTGTACAACATCGCTGCAAACATGCCGTTTTGGGAAAAAGGTTAGACGTAAGTGGTGCTCATTTTAGCCTCAATTTGCAGCGCAAATTCTGACTAGAAGTTTCGACCCACAAATCTACTTTTTTTCCGTGGGGAGACTGGGTCGTTTGACCCACATGAGTTTATGTCAAATAATATTTTATTCGGTTCCACGGTTCAAGTAGTGTGCACATGTGTCACGACGGACAGGCGGACAGACCACGCTACGTCAATATCTGTCGCAGTAGCTGATTTTTTCAGCTATATGCCACCCAATAGTCAGAACGTAACTGAGTTATAGTTGTTAGTGAATCAAAAATCAAAACCTGCGTTATAAACGTGCAATTTTGAGTTTTGAAAATGTTTAAAGTTTGTTTAGCTGTTTGACTGCTGTATTGTTGTTCCGTTGTGTTGCAGACTGCGCGGAAGTAACTGAAGATCTTGTCAGCGCCACGAATGTGACGTCTACCATTGCTGCTGCATATACTACTGCTGCTGCTGCTGTTGCTGCTGACGATGATAATAATAATAAAGATGCTGCTAGTCACGAGTTATTGAGACTTCACATTAGTCCGGAGCCGAACGCGGCTGGTGAGCTGTTCCGGGCACTGGGTTCATCGGTTGTCTTCACATGTCAGAGAATCGTCGCTGCTGATGCTGAAGCTGATGAACAGTCTGCCGCCGAGGCGACGACAATTGACTGGTTCGACAAGAATGACATGATCATCCCTGCACAGACCGGGTAATGCCGCCCGCCCCGAATTAATATTATTATTATTACTATTTTTAAAATTGCTACAGCGGATTAATCGGACTGAAAAGTGCCTAAAATGAGATTGCGTTACCTCTTTGCAGAGCTGTTACTATTATTAATTTCAATTTTAATTCTAATTTTATGGCCAAAAGAGCAAAAACGGTGATGGTTGAAAAACATTTAATTAACGGCAAACACGCAGAGCAAAACAGGCCATCGCCGATTAAGGAAAATAATTGTAATAATTTCTACAAATTAGCCAAATTAAAAATATCCTCAGTTTTTTGATCAAACAACAAGTGTCTGCGCTGTCCCATAAAAAACAGATGCAGGCTGCGGCTGTGGCGACAGGTGCTAATAGCGGTATTTTCTGAGTTCTTTAACTGCCGTCTCTATTTACTGTTGCTGATTTACCCATACATTAGCTAGACGCTGAACTGTGCGAGCTGACAGGGAGCATGGCCTTGGCGTTGGAGCATTATTATCCTGTAATTGACGTGTGTGAATTATTGTGCCAGCATTACGAGCCGCACGGCAGCTGCAGTGGCGGTGTAACAACGTTACACAAACCCACGTACGCAAACCAAACACACCCTCACGGCGCTCTCTCGCGCGCCACGTTGTGACGTATCCGTCTTCTTGACGCACCGCACGCTAATGAATGACTCTCCAGTTATTTATAACCCGCGCACTGCACACCAGGTTCTAGTCCAGGAACTAGATCGGGTACAGGATAGAAATGCCACGCTCGTGCATGTGCCACAGAGCTGTGAGATTATGATGTGCTGAATTAACTTAAGTTGTCTCTGTTTTTCCTATTCTTTCGATACTTTTGACAGCAATAAAATCAGCCAGCAAATTTTAATACATGTTTACTGAGTTTTCCCGGAAATTAAAAAATATCTGTAGGTTTTCCAAGAGTCGTAAATTTATGCCCACTGCAAATTATTTCTGAGCTGTGAGTCAGAAAAGTAACAAATTTTCGGCTACAATATAAATGCATCCATGGTGAGTAGAAACTGTGCCCCGAAAAAAATTTAAAATTTGAAATCGATCGGTACTCATTTGGCGGGGACGTCGAAAGAGTCTTGTTTGAGCGGCCGTCTGTATAGGCCGCAATACGAGTCCTGTTTTGCACTTCCGTCCGTTTTTCTGTTCGTCCGTCCAGTAGCCTGTCTCTAACAGCTCCTAACTCGGAAACAGAAGGCGTAGAAAGACCAAATTGGTACGAAACTACGAATAGTCCTCAAGACCAATTTCTTGTTCAAAAAGTCAAAGGTTAGGGTGATGGTTACTGTTAGGACTACAGGGTTACGCAGTGTCGTCATATTGATGATGATGACGACGATGATGATGATGATTGGCTGCAGTCGTGCGCTGTACACGGAAATCGTGACGCCGTCGATGACCAAGTTGTACATTCGAGAGACACACAACAAGCACGCGGGGCCCTACAGGTGCGCCGCCCGCGACGAACTACAGCAGACAGTCGCACACGCAACCATCAGACTTCTGCTTTACAGTATGATTATTGTCAGCATTCGCTGTACTTATAGCTTTCAGTCTTGCACCGGTTCTATTTTGGCATTTTTTCGGTTGCAGCGTGATTTGAGTAGGATACCGCACCGTCTGGAGTGGTATAAGCTCGTACTGCGTATTCGTTTATTTACTCCAACAGTGCGGTGTTTAGTGCATACTGGTTTATATACAACTCAGCTCATAGGCCGCAATACGGGTGTTGTCCATCTGTTCGTCCGTCCGATCGTCCGTCCGTTCGTGAGCTTGTTCGTCGATTACCTCAAAAGCAGAAATAGTTAATCGGGACAGCAGTAACCAGTTTTTCAGCTGAAAAAAAGATCATCGGAGGCCAGTCATTATAGGTGTACAGGCTGCTGTAAGCAGTAAACGGACGGCCGCATGCATGTCGGCACAATGCATGTCGATGTTTTTGTTTGGCAAATTCGGCAACATTCCTATTATAACTCCTCGCACGCTACTAACGTAGCGAAAAGGAGTATATCATATCAGTGTAATATTGAGGACCGACCGACGACCGGCGACCAACGATCGACCTCTGTTCCTGGAAGAGCCTTCCCGGAAGAAATTCAAACGGCCATATCTCCGTAACGGTGCGAGATAGACGCATGCGTTGAGGTATAACAAGACAAATGGCAACTAGCGTCATCGACCGTTATTGAAATTTTTTTTCTCTCAGTTCCTAAAATCGGGCAATATTTTATAAACTTCGTGGAGACAATTTCCAATATCGACTTCGACGCCAGTCACTATTAGTATAATATTAAACGGGTCTCAATTAGACGCCGGGTCTTTAATAGTTAATACAAGCCGAAAGGAACAAAAAAGCTCTTAAAAGAATACAAAAGAAAATGATGCGCGCGAGGATTACATTAGATTGGTTACAATCTAATAATATTTCTTGTTCGTTATACTAACACGTCGAGGGTGTTCGACGTTATTCGCAGCTAACCTGCTATATTATTTACCTCCTTAGTTACTTACTACAGTAAGTCAACACTACGTGTGCGGCTAAACTTGATCTCGGGTATAGGTGTGATATAAAGTTGTCGGCGTGCTGTGTGGTAGTTTCGGAATGATTGGTGGGGAGAACGGACATGAGCATCCCCCCGGGCAAAAGTTTTCCCTGACGAAGACCACCTGACATCAATTTTTGCCATATTTGCTTAAGTAAGACAAAAGCCTTTTTACCCTCATTAGCAAATAGCATAACGTTTAACGGCATCGCCCACATACGCAAACAAAAAACTGCAGGCCTAACTGTAATCAAAATGCGAGCTTATTAAACCACTTGCCGCCTCTATTTTTTAGCTGTATGCATTTGAAACCCGCTGTCCACATATCTTTTCCCAGGCCTTTTTCAGTTTTTTTGGTTTTTCTTTCTCTGTGACCTTGTGGTATCTGCCGGAGAGCTCGTTTGACCATACTATCATCGTTCTTTTAGCGTATTTTATGCCCAAGCGATTTTTTTATTTTTTTGGACTGATCCATCACTGCGCTTCGTGCTTGTATTTGAAATGTTCGCAGCTGCTTTTCGGTGGTTCTATCACTTTCGTAGTTTTTTTGCAATGGGAAACTTGAGACGTGCTTATTTCAGGCACCTGACTGGCATATAGAGCAGTGATTTCAATGGTCGTGAATGTCCGTCGTTTTATGGAATTTCGCATAATACACAACTAAGTAGCTAAATGTTTGCCTGAGCAGTACGTACAAGTTGTGGCGGCCACGGTCGCTGACTTTCGACAACAGTTGACAAGACGGTATTTAATGTCTTGTACGGCAGATTATAATAGATCGTATAACGATCGCATGCTTATACCGGTGGGGCGTTACTGCTTGGTACCGTATTTGCGTGTTTATTGAAAAGACTCGTCACCTATCGTTCGCTATAGTTTACGACGTGACGCCGCCGCCTTGCATTGAAACGCTTGCCGTAGTTCGCTATTGATGATGTCCATCTGACACCGTGATATAGCGGATATAGTGGATCTGCTGTCTCCGTCTGTCCGTGGTTTGCTATATCTCTGTTGGCATGTGACGGTTATGATGTACGAGCGTATACAGCTATACCAGGCTCTGACACTTTTAACAGGAACTTGATGAGCATATCCGTTTTAAGCGGCACCGACAATTCTTTTCGGCAGCGCGGTCTGCCTGTCTGTCTGTTACTTGTGCGATGCCTGTCGTCTATAGTGTTGAATGAGTTTGGTTTGGTTTGTGTCTGACTTTCTGACACTATGTGCTCGATTGCTTGTGTAGGCCTTAATGACTAAAGATATTTGGTAGTGGGCCTGCTGAGTAACAGAACACGCAGTTCTTCTCTTATTGTTAAAAGCCAGTCAAATCACTGCGGTCACATTGAGATGTACTGTACATAGGGAGGGATAGCCAGGCTGAGTGTGCCTGTAATTTATAAGTACAGCCGGCTGGAGACCAAAATGACGTATGTGGCATTTTTTGACAACGTTAATGTTTTTTAACATACGCGGACGTCTAAGACAAAAATCAAACCATTTTCCTCTTTTTCTGTTTTTTACATGTGCAGATATCTTGATGATAAATGATAATTCGGAAACGTATGACGTGTGTGTGTGTGTGTTGAACTGGCAGAAGACATCGAGTTCGACGAGATGCCCGATGTAGTGGCGGCAGTGCACGGAGGTGACGTTCTGCTGCCTTGCGTTGTACGCGGTGAACCGCCGCCCGCCATCTCGTGGCGGTTCGGACGACGAAAAATTACGCTCGGTGCGTACAATAATGACAGTAACATTCAAGGTGATGGGAAACGAACAAATAAGTAAATAATTTCCATTTTAAAAAAACTTTGGAGCAAAGTTCTGTCTTAACATTACAACAGTGTCGGAATTCTGTCGGAAATTTGTAGTGTTTGTCAAAAATGGGGTGTTTACACGATCCAGCAAACGTCCAGCAAACTTCCAGCAAATGTATTCAAAATACACATGCTAAAAAACAGCAACCAGTGCACGTTGCATGCATTAGCTGGACGTTTGCTGGACGTTTGCTAGATCGTGTAAATACCCTAAAAATTCAACTTTTTGTCCTCTCTATTTTTTTAGCTTATTGCGCCGCTGCGTTTTCGTATTTTACGGTATTTTTCAGCCACTGTACAAGGCTGTACTGCATTTTTGGTTTGAAAGCCTGACGAAAATCTTTATATTCAGCAAGTGTTTTTGTCCCCTATACACTGCAATCTTAATCAGTAGAGAGTAAGTTACCACGTTTACATGAATATGCATGCAAGTGTATTCGTAAGATTAAAAGTTGGTTGTTTTACGTTGTTAGGTGGCCGTTACGACCAGCAGTCGGACGGTCTACACATAAGCAACGTAACAAGCTCGGACGAAGGCGCTTACTACTGTCAAGCGGTCGTGGAGTCGAGCGGCATGTTCAAAGAACAAACAGTCACGTTGAAACTACTCGGTACGAGACAAAGTTCTGACAGTATAGCATCACTGACATACGTTGTCACTTCACGCCAGGCTGCTAAAATGTATTCTCGGTGTCTCGATTAGTACGCACGCTCTGACAAATATTTCTACCACTCCAATAAATTTTTTTTTTGGTGGTATTGTACTTTTTTATATTCTGTATTTGTATTTCTGCCCGAGTGGCGAATAAACATATTCATATTCAATATCAGCCTCCGTAATTATTTACGACCGCAGCGATCGTAAAATAGCGAATTCTTGTACCAATGCATTTGAGATCAAAGTTGGAGCACACAGGGAAAAAGGTGTCATATGGGCAAGGTCCATTGCATGGAAGTTCATTTGTTTGTGACGCTTTGAGCTCTTAAATTTCGAACAGGAGGGGTGTATATTTCACTTATATGGAGAGGAGCAAAAACCCTTGAGCGGATTAATCCCAATTTTTTTGATGGTAGATGTCCCCGACGTAATCACGCCGTTCAAATTTGGTGACAGGGATTTTGGGTTGGCTGAGGGTCAAATTTTGCTGGCCGAGCTGGCCGAGGATTGAACTTGGTGAAGTCAGCACACAGCCGAATCGAATGGCCGATCACACCTTACCCGATAGTGTGAGTGTTGTAAGGACGATCTTCAAAGTCTGTGCGAAAAGGCAAAATTTGACCCTCAGCCAACCCAAAATCCCTGAACCGATCGTCACCGAATTTAAACGGCGTGATTACGTCGGGGACATCGACCATCAAAAAAATTTGGGATTAATCCGCTCAGGGGTTTTTGCTCCCCATGTAAGTGAAATATACACCCCTCCTGTTCGAAATTTAACAGTCGGCGCCTTTAACTGACCAGGCCAGCAGTCTTGAGCCCACGTTATCGAAATTTCATAAGTCGAAGTTAGGACAAAGTATGACTTACGAAAATTTCAGAAAAAGAAAGCACTTTGCAAAGAATCGTAAGAAAAACTTAGAAAGAACTTACGCAGAAGTAAAATGCGGAAACCTGAGAAAAATTTCTAGGAACTTTCCAGAATTAGGCCCTCGGTCGCAAAGCAAAAGGTCGTTAAGCAGCACTCGCTGTTTTTTTCTAGGTGTGGTTACAAAATGAAAATGCAAATGAGCAAATCATTGCATAGGCTATGTGTAGCCCTACATGTAGGCCTACAACTTACATTGTGCATATTGACTGCAAGCACAACAGCCACACTGAAAGCGTCGGTATGTGTAGGCCTGTAGCTGGCGCTAATTACACCGTATGCGAAAGCACGCTTGCTTAACAATAAAAACCCATTAATATTAGTGTCCTGACAGGCCATTATTGACATACATATCAGTGAATAAAGGAGACACGTTTATAAATGTTGCAACAACGCGCATGCAACGTGCACTGGTTGCTGTTTTTACGTATCTTACAGTAATAGTAGTTTACTCAAGAACACGAGCACTTAAAACACGTATAAAAAACTGTAAATAGTATGTTGTGTATTTTTGGCTAGGTCTATAGCGGGTGGTCCAAAAATTAGCCATTTAATTTACTAACTTTTATAGTTTTAACAGAACCGAACGACTTTTACCGGATTTTTTTTGTTCACACATTTAGCAGTAACTTGCAGTAAAACTGAATTCGCTTGTGTATTTTAGTGGACAAAAGCTGGCATTAACACTTTACAAATTAGTTCAGCAAATTGTTTAAAATATATTATAGTAATTTATTTATTGTCTATTGTGCCGGTAAAATTTGTTTTGAAAAATTAATCACTATTTTAGGCAGTTTTAGTTGTAAGTTGCATCACCCTATATAAATGCATGAAAAGAGTAAGCCTGCAGTTCTGAATGTTGATGACGTTACACCGTGTGTACATGTAGAATGAGCGCTATGCACAGAATGCAGTTAGGGCCTACATCGATATTGAACAGCTTCTTAACGGCATAAAATCATGCAACGCTGTCCATTCAGTAAATAGGCAGTTTCGTATTGCTGGCAACGTTTTGTCTAATTTTTACTAAAAGTGTTTATGTACGATGGCAAGCATATTCTTTACTTTGGACAATGAAACTTATTGAGTTTAAAGCGTAGAAAAGTCGGTAGGCCTATTAAGCAAAGAGCTATGTATAGGTATAGGTAACGATGGCGAAGGTATAAGATCTTTGCAGGTGAGCGCGATTACGCTTGATCCACCACCATCAGAGCGGAACATATGCGGCAGCCGTCAGTTTTAAGTTTTTAAAGATTAAATTATGTTGATTTTTAATTTTCTGAGCTAAAAATCGACACATTGGTTACTCGTTGTTCATGAAACGTTGGCTTTTGTTTTTTAAATGTTTTTTGTCTTTGAGTTAAGGGCCGGTACGGGAGAGACGGACACAGATAGACAGACAGGCGACAAGACGCGTAAAAATATATAAAACATTGTGCGTTCAGTATGTTGGCAGTAACTTTGTGGTCCCTAGTCAATCGTTTTTTTTCTGATTTTTTCTTTGGCGGTATAACTAATTGCCGGGTGGATTTTATATTGATTGTTTGATGTCGTGTTCCCATATCGCCCATTACATGACACTGTATTCTGATTGTAAATTGCCCTCGCCTGCAACGTGTGTATTGCGTACATGTATGAGCAAATTCGTCTGTGTGTGGTATTTAGAAGGTCCAGTGTATTCGTCGAATGAACGAGTTCTAGAGCTGACCGGCAGCGAAGGTCAACGTCTGACTATTATTTGCACGGCTAACGGCAGCTCGCCGATTGCTTATGAATTTTTCAAGGTGTGCTTCTGCATTTCCCGTGGAAATAATATAAGATCAGATATGATTGTCTAGAAAGTAAACAAAAAGAAAAAGCTGGAAACACACTGTAAAAACACAAACTTCTGTTTTATTATACTGTTGGCATTATAAAGCTGACAGACAACAGTAATTAAGTCTACAGTGTACGTCACCTTTTTGAAGTGCAAATAATTATATTTTCAAAATTACTGTCATCGTCGCCGCATTTTTGTCAGTTTTTTCGTAGACTTTTATTTAAGGCTCATACTGTAGTAAGCGTCTTGAATTCATATAACTGGTAATAGTGTTTAGTTTGATTTTTGGGGGCCAAAATATCGGTCTTTGTAAGCTGTATAACTAAGGCCTAACGTTTACCATATAGACACGAAACTAAACAATGGACGTCCAGCAGAAATTTTCAGTTTAAGCGCCTAATATGTCGGCACTCTTTCGACATATTTAGTTGAATGGTGATAAAGGCTACTAGTAGATTGTCGACAATATTGCAGGACGGTGTGCCAGTGGTGACGAGTGATCGTATAGTCGCTAACACGCGCTCCGGGCTGCTGCAGATCACGTCCGTTACGACCAGTGATGCTGGCAAATACCTGTGCATCGCTAGCAATGTCGTCGGCCGCATGACTGCTGAACGTCACGTCGACGTCCATAGTACGATGATGATTTTCAGATCTTTCATTATTAATATCAGCATTATCATCATTTAGTCATCATTGTCATCGTCAGTATTATAATTTTTGTTCAGAAGTTTTTTTTAAATTTAAAAGTGCGTCTTTAACGTTTTTTTAAAAATAAACGTTGAACGGTTATTGTAACAATAAGGCGATTTAAAATATTTATATGCAAGAATCAAAGCGGCTTAATAGCATAGTACACTGCTTGACAAATAAAATATTTGAAACTGTCTGCACTTGTTATTGCGCGAAGTAAATTGCCACGATTTGCAGCCAACACGTTTTTTTCCGATTTCGCCTATTGCGACACATTTCTCCATAGCATGGTCTGTCTGTCATTTGTTACACTCGTGCACCCGAAAGAACTGGTCTGGTCGTCATAGGTTTCCAGTAATTCTTTAACTGCGATGATACGTAACTTTCTTGGTAACTAAAAACTGAAGTAAAACCAAAAAGGTATAAGACAAAAACTGAAGCGAAAATGACCTTTGGAAACTAAAACTGTAGATAATGTATCAGAGTGAAAATATCGGTGTTATGTGTAGGTAAGCCGGTGATTGGTCAGCTGGCGAATATCATAGAATCACGTGGTATGACGGCGACGCTGTTGTGTCGTTCAGACGGTCACCCGCCACCAACCGTCACATTCCGACGTCTTGAACCACCCACTGACACCGTCTACCGCAGTGGCCGGATATACGTCAGTATAACACCATAGTCACATGCGAAACAAAAAAACATTTTAGACAAATGCTCTGCGCTGAAAAAGATTACGGAGTACGGTATAAGTCGTTTTAGCTCCATTGTGTGCGGTTTGAAGACAGAAAGTGGCCCCATCAAAAATAAAGCATAAAACATTTGCAAACAGTTTAAAAACGTTTTTTGTTTAGGTGCAACTACATCTTGTCATACAAAGATGTTCCACAGCTTGCTGTACAACTTTTGCCCAAAAAGTTTAAAACGAATCGAAAAAGTGGAATTTGGTCTTTACGTAACCATGGAGTCGGCCGGCGACGGCTTAGCAGAAAATCTGTTGGCGATGGCGAGAAATGGCGCTGGTTAGAGAAAGGTCTGTTATTGTTTGGCTGATTGGTGAGAGCGCTAAACGTGAATTAACGAGAACATTAGCTAGAGTCAGTCCAGCAGCCAGTGAGGCGTCCAGTTGCTGCTAGTCAATCATTATCATGTCTAACCTTGTCAGTCTTCCCTCATCAGCAGCCATACGCTACCTAGCCATAGGCCTTCTATCCACATTGCAGATATTGCAGCAGATGAACTGGAGATGCGCCGTACATCAAACACAAACTTCGTTCAGTTTGATTTTAAAAGTTAGAACGTCCAAGAGAAAGGACGTAATTTAAGCTGAGTATTAGAGTTTATGATTGGGATTAAGGTTAAAGTTTATCCGGATTCGGCTTTTCGGAAATTTGGTCTTTCAGCTTTCGCCTTCGGCCTTTGAAGTGAAACTTACTTAGATTATCCAAACAGCAAACAAATGCCGTTTTTAAGATCACAAACTCGCAGATCAAGCAGCGAAGGAACAAAAGGTTCTGCGTCACAAATGAACGGATTATACGGATAGTCTCATCGTCTTAGAACTTAGCGGTGACGGGGCACGTACGCACGACGTTCCTGCAATCGCCGAGCGCTAGAAAGTTGTTTAGAGCGTCACCGTCGTCAAAAATGCCAACGGATATAAAACGCAATTTTTAAACAGTGAGAGTTGTTTTACATATCTTGTCGACTGTTTTCTCGTTGACGTGGTAAACCCATAACACAAACAGGTGAGTTAAATGTCAAGAGGACGATTGCGGGCGACGCTCAAATGTCAAACTGATTGTTAATGCCAAAACAACATCACGAAAAAACAGTGATGTCTTTGATCCAGGCAGCTATAGACAAGAGACAAGTTTTCCGAACTCGTAGTTAACAGTGCATGAGTAGATTGTTTTCTAAGTACTGTCGTGTTTTTCGGAACCTCTTCAAAATATGACATCATCGTCTTAATTATTTCGTCTGCGTTACGTTCTCATGATGGTTAGCTCGTTTTGCTTTAATATAATGTCTTTATTTGTCGTGTGGGTACTGTGGGATTTGTGTCGGTTTATTTATTGTTTAGTCGCGCGACTTTCATTTCAATTTATTTCAGTTTAGTTTATTTAATTTTATTTCATTTTAGTTTACTTTATTTCGGTCGCTTCGAACACACATTAAGTGGTCTAATGGTGCGTGTGGTCCCAGTTAGTGCACCCATCGGGACTTTCATTAACTTCCTGTTCGTTTTTTTTTATATTTTTCGTAGTACAGTGACAAAAGTGACTGACACATTCGTTGGGATCGACTGCCGCTTATTCAGCGAAAAGTGGTTTGCTAAAAGCGTAATGTTTTTTCGTTCTTTTTCGTGATCGGTCAACGAAACCAAACCGATTGTGTATGTATATTGTCTCTCTGTGTATGCGGTGACGCAGGAAGACGGTCGGATCACGGTGCGTGATGTGATCCCAGGTTGTTCTGAACTGATCATCAGCCGCGTTCAGGTGTCCGACGTCGGCCTCTACGAGTGTCGCAGCGTCAACCGTGTCGGCACTCAGACGCGTTCGGCTGCCGTCGACGTCGGATGTGAGCCGCTGCTCAAATCAAATCATCATGCCGCTAATATACCGTCACTGAGTGATAGCCGCGTCGTCGATTAAAAAGTTTATGTGGAGGATTTGCAATTTTCTGAAAGACTGCTGCAAATTTTCGAGAGAAGAGACGTAGATGCTCCAAATTTTAATTTTTGCTTTTAAACTGCCGCAAATGGGCATTTTAGCTCTAGTTTTATAATTTTAGGAGAAAATTTTTAGACGAAAAGACAATTTTTAAAAAAGCTAAAATTTGAAGGGATAAACTGCCACGGCGTTACTGATACGTACCATTACCGTCGTCATATTCACCATCAAACTCATAGCCATCTTGATTACTATATACACAAGTTTTTAAACCTCTGTTACAACTGGCATTACATATGCAACATGGAACATGCAACTTGCAACAGATTAGGCATAACTGTCCATGCTGTAATTCATCTGCTTACAACTGCGGACATCACAATGGGCTGCGCGAAGCCACAGATTAGGCCTACACATTTATATCATAAACATATTTATTGCTCAGCGTCCTTTAGTCAGCTTTTCAGCAGCATAGATCTATGCTTTCACTGTTTACTAGAGGAACTACAGAGATAAGAGATAATCATTCCTTATCCTGTTCGTTCAACAATGAAGCTAAATGCGACGGAAAACTACGAACGCTTGGGCAGCTCAAACCTCTGTCGAGATTTAAGCGTTATACTATAGTGCTGCTGTCGGGGTGGGAGGTGGGAATTTACAATAATATCTACATTTATTTTGCTGTCCTAATATGCCGCATTACTGTTCTTGCCTGCCTGCCTGTCTGTCCCTCTGCGTTTTCCGTTCGAGTTTCTAACTCGAAAAGAGGAAAGCAAGATAAAATAAACAAAATTGTTGCGAACGTGTCCCAGGACAATTGGGGCAGGAGTAACTTGTGTGCCATTTTTCATTTCGAGCTATCAGAAGTCGATGTTAGGGTTATAGGTTGCACAGCTAAAGCGGACAGCCGCATAATTTGTCGGAAGTGAGTCGACATGTTATTCTAGTTATTTTTAAATGTTCATAGTATTCTTATTGTAGTTTATACTCACAAGTATAATAATGGATAACGTAGACGCGCCGGAGCTGGCGGCGGGAGACAACCAGACGTTGTACGTGTGGCGTCGTGATGGTGAGGCGACTCGGCACAACTTGACGTGTGTCGTCGACGCCAGGCCCCAGCCTCAGATCTACTGGACCCGCCAGCATCAGCATCGTCATCATGAGCAGCAAAAGCAGCAACAGCAGCAGCTCCATAGCAACGATACATTCCAAGTCTTTCAGCTCAATTCCACCGTCACCGTACTACAGGTGGAGCTTAATGAATGATAAACTATTTATACACGAAGTGTCACTTAGAAAACATAACGTCACCATTTTTTGTCTCTATCTCCGATTTGCTGAAGGCATTTTGGGGTTTTCAGTTGGTGAATCTGCACCGGCGTAAGAAAAGTTGTCACCGTTAGCACGATATTTCAGAATCCAATATACGGAATTATGCGAAACTAATACCTCGTTTACACGATCGAGCAAACATCGAGCAGACATTGAGCAAACGTCGAGCAATCTAGCTGCCTTGTCCAGCTAACATATAGCCAGCTCGTCGAGCCAGCTTGATCGTGTAAACGGGGTATAATAGTTCATGACATAGTTGATGACGCATTTGAAGTATGGCTAACGATGAGCTGAATAGGTTTTGCAGACCGAAAGGTCAAACTTAACTAAATAGATAATAAGTCAAATGTGCAAAATTTTGAACTCTGTACTGCAGCTCCAGAAAAACTTGTCGGTGATTTTGGAAAAATAGCACATGCGTATTTTATACCGTAAATAATAGGTTTTCAAGGTCACAGGATCAAAGCCAAGGTCACACAGCAACTGTTTAAATATTTGACGGAATTTTGCTCCGGGCGAAGGCATCTAGGCCTACGTGGACGCTTTGACGTCGACGGTCGAAGTTTCACCTAATGTTTCAAATTATTGTTGTCTTTTCCATGCTGAAGTTCTTTCAGCAAAATACGTCGTTATTTTCGCACAACTTGTTTGTCGCTTGCGTTGCAGATCACACTCCCCGCTGCTGACGATCATTCTGATGTCAGCATGAACTGGTTGTTCGGTGTCTACACTTGCCATGCGTCCAATTTTTTCGGTCATAACTACCTCAGCTGGCAGCTGCGAAGAGCCGGTTAGTGCGTGGAATACCAGTTCTACTACGTTTCAGCACTTCTTAGGCTGCATCGCTGTACCATTCAGCAAAAAATGCAATTAAAATTGCTGCCACCTGTCGAATAGAAATGAGAAGCGATTCCGCTTTTCCCCAAATTACCTTAGACTTATTATTTATGCATCTGGTTGTGGCTGTTGTGTGATCAGATGTCCCTGGTAGACCGCGCGGAGTGCGAGTTGTTAAGTGTTTGACGACTGCCGTACAACTGAACGTCGAGCCGCCGCAATACAACGGTGGACCTCGTGTCACCGGCTTCATCATTCACAATCAGCTACAAGTCACTCGCGTCAACCTCGGTATCACCTGCGTCAATTATGATCTCACCGTTAAAGTTTGTCGTCGTTTTTATATAAACTGCGAAGCACCAACTAAATTGCGCATGGCTTGAATCGGCTGGACTGCCGTCGTGATGTGATCACACAGAACGTATTCACACAGATTAAAGGTCAAAAAACATCTCCACTGAAAATGACGCCGACATGTCAAATGATTTTAGTAACTGCGTGATATGCATAATCAGAGGACCGTTTTCTCTGCGCTGGTCGTGTAACTGCAGGAGTTTAGTCACGGCGCATAAGACTGCAGTGGCGCCAATCAGTCGACAGTATCAGGACGTTTATATTAATGCTAGTTTACCCATTTCCTTACTTCTTTTCCTAATATAGCGCATCACACGTACACGTCTCTAATGTGCTCTTCATCACTAACTGCAGAGCCGCCGGCCGCATGGCCACAGCGTGCAGCCTGCGGATACAAACTAGCGCAGCAGCCGGCTAAGCAGCCCCAGTCAGCTGTACTAAGGTCACACCTTCCGTAACAGATATAAATGAGTTACTACTCATTTAGCCGGTCCCGGAGGGATGGCAGGCTGAGTTGGCCTTGTTGGTTGACTGATAGCAGACGCTTAACTTACAAAGTGGTCAAACGGCCATCCATCAATCTAGCGCAGGATAGGGAATAGGGAAAGTTCGCCGGCCAGGGCCGACGTTATAACCACTATGCTACGCCAACAACTCGCTTTTCCCGATCCCAGTCCCATCCGTCTGGTTGAACTAAGGTGATAACGTAGTGAATTAATCCCAGTCTGTAGACCTGGATTTTCTGCTGTGTCCTATACAGGCGAGGAGGTGTGGCTATCGGGCCTACGTCCGAGCACCGTGTACTTGATCAACGTTGTCGCAGTCAACTCAGTCGGTCCATCACAACCTCTACAATTCGCTTTCACCACCGACAACCTACGTCAGCAACTGATTACTATTGATTTTGTTGATAATTTTTATTACGTGTAACCAGATTAAATTTTGTATGAATATTTTATCGTTACGCTAAAGCGATATTGCTGGGCTTGAATTAAGACGTCTGAAATAAAACACAAAATCACTTTTTCAGTGCTTTGTTGTTTTACAGCTAGCCATAGCCTCACATATAGGGGTTTGTGTATCGGTGAGACGCGGTTTATAGGCGCCTAGGCACTAGCAGTAGGGCCTATATTGTCAAATGTCAGCACTCAGCGGCGTTGTGGGCTAAAAGAGTCAGCTGGGCAGGAAGTTGCAATTTTCCGACAGACACTTCAAATTTCCGACAGAATTCCGATTTTGCCCCAAATTTTCCTAAATGGAGATTTTTCTTCCCCAACTTTTGCATTTTTAAACGAAAATTTTCCGACAAGAAGAGAATTTTTCGACAGCCCAAAAAATTTAGGGAAATTACCCTCCCCCCGCCGCCTACTCCCTGTTGTCCCGGCCACGACGCGCCACTCTCAAGTGTCTACTGTGTGACAGGCGGTCCGTCGGCAGTGAGTTCGTTGTCGGTTCAACCGAGTGGAGGTCAGTCGCCGTTTACTTACAGCGTGTCTTGGCGCGCACCGTACGACGGCGGCATGCCCATACGCCGCTACCTGCTACGATATCGACAGGTATGTCAGCCTTGTGCCAACATACATTGCGGCCGTCCGCCTAGTTATACCAAAGACCGTAAAGCGCCGAAGGCGCAAAGACAGACAGCTCTAGGCTAAACGCGTAATCGCTATGGTGAACGCCCTCTAGCGGCCTGGAGTTTTATCACTGCCATGGTTACTGCTGTAGCATACAACGCATTGCAGAAAATTTGTTTTTAATTAATTAATTTGTAATTAATTACAAGCTCGACAAAATTAATGACTACATTCCAATATTGCAGGGAGACTTAAGTTTTAATTGATCGAAAAAAAATGAAGCGGTTTGATGAATTACGAGAGAAATCAAACAAGAAATACACCCACCTCACGACGACCGTCGAGTGACGCCGTCGACCGCTACGCGCTGTATCAAACCGATGAATCCAATAATA